>Ga0105050_10004542_pt1 | contig 18431 bp, 36 predicted proteins | sample FRY01_FD_78088 | JGI IMG/M metagenome (GOLD analysis project Ga0105050, IMG submission 78088) | Freshwater microbial communities from Lake Fryxell liftoff mats and glacier meltwater in Antarctica - FRY-01 | ecosystem: Environmental > Aquatic > Freshwater > Ice > Glacier meltwater ... | reverse complement strand
TTGTTGGTTTAATATTGGCTGTAGCCGGCATGTTTCTTAAAGAGATATTTGCGTGGCTAAGAGAAAAGAACCTACAAAATTCAGAAAGTAGAATGACAGCAATAGAAACAAAATTGTCATCTATTCAAACCACTATCGAAATGATTTCAGATCAATCTTCTGATATGTATGAATGGCACAACAAGTCTGATCAAGACAATGTTAAAATATGGTATGTAAGACAATCACTAGAAAATGCTGTTAAAGATACTGGAAAAGCAATTGCTGTAATGGCTAAAAATTCTGAACTTCAAACTCGTTTATTATCTGAATTAATAGAAAGCCAAAGAAATATTATGAAAGAACAAGCGGAAGTTACACAAATTTTACGTGTATTGCAGAGAAATGGCGATTAATTTTTTGTATTTACACAATGGCGTTTATTAAACATAAGCGACTATTTATTTACGATCTCATAAATTATCATGAGTGGAGAGTTCATATATGTCTAAAAAATTGTTAGAAGAATCTGTAATTCAAAGATTCATGAAAATTGCTGGCACATCACCATTGGCCAAGAAATTTCTCAAAGAAAACGATAGCACTCGTGGTGCTACATTTGATCCAACCGGAACAGATGATAGATTCGATAATCTGAAAGAATCAGATGACGAAGTAAAAGAAGAAGGCAAACACATTGACGGCAGCGACAAAGGTTTGATGAAAGAAGAGGAACTTGAACAAGAAGGAAAAGATCTTGAACAAGAAGGTAAAGAATTAGAACAAGAAGCTAAATCTCTAGTTGGCAAAAAACCAACTAAAGTACAAGGCGGCAAAGATCAAAAACTCACAGCGGCGAAAACTTCAACAAAAAACAGTGTTAAAGAAGGTATTGGAGAACTACCGCCAGATGATGAAATGGGAATGGAACCAGAAATGGGTTCTGAACCACAAATGGAACCAGAACTAGAAGGTCCTCCATCTAGTGGTGGAAGTGATGTTGCTGGCTTAGTTAAAGCAATTGCAGATGCGATTTCACAACACACTGGTGTTCAAGTTGATGTAGAAGGCGCCGGAGTTGATTCAGATTCGGCCGGAGAAGGACTCCCACCACCAGAAGGGGATGGAGAAGGTTTACCAGCGCCAGAAGGGGGTGATGATATCGATAGCGCGACCGATGAAGATCCACTTGCAGAAGACGGTATTGTTGGTTATAAGACTCAAGCACCAAAAACCCCAACAGGTACCGTTGCAGAAGCTAAGAGACGTAAAGAAGCACTAGTTGCTGAAATTACTAACAAAGTGATGAAGCGATTATCAGAAGCTGTCAAGCAAAAGCAAAAACAGTCTAGAAAACCAATCGTTCAAGCGAAAAAGAAATGATAAAAGATTCTAGAAAAATCTAATGAAAGAAGACTCCGAAAGGGGTCTTTTTTCTTTTAATGTTTACAGTAAACAAAAAAGGTGAGTAATGGAAATTATAGCATGGAAGAATTTTGTAGATGCTAGGCATTATTATGTGATGCAATTTAATACTGGTTCGATGAAGGAAGCATCTTTGTTTAAAGATTTAGGATGGAAAGAACAAGGCACAGGTTTTAACACCAAGAACAATACACAAACCATAATCTTAAAGAAAGAATTCTTAGACACAAATGCTTGGCTTGATTGGGTAAAAGAAATGCCATTTCCTATAGCTGAATTAGATAAAGATGGAATACCGATTAAACTAAAAACTAAAGTAACAGAAAAAACAGGTAAACGTGCATGTAGCAAATGTGGTAAATTTGGCCACAACAAGGCTACGTGCAAGTCAAGTGAATTAATAGAAACAGTAAATCTTGCAGAAGCTAAAGTCGCTCGTAAAAACATATGTCAAGTCTGTGGTGGCCTGGGGCATAATGCGAGAAGACACAAAAATGATAAACACTGATAGTATATCGTAAGTCAATTTAACACATATACAAATGTGTATAAAATATTGATAGGAGAGATCGCAGCATACTTATATTAGAAGACAATTGTTATACGCAAAGGAGCTATAATGAAGAATAAAACAAAAGTTCATGATCATGATAGTGAAGAACAAAGTGAAGATGAAGATGATGAAAAAGAGAAACCTACTGTAGTAGGCTTAACTTCCGTTCCAGACATAAGAACACTAACTTTATATGGACCAGTTGATGAAAAAATATCGGCTCAAGTTGTTTATTCGCTCTTTGCTTATAAAGAACTCAAAAAGCTAATTCCGATTGGAAATAAAAAGCCGCCCAATAAGTTTAAAGAAGTTGTAGAGCCATTAGAATTTATCATATCAACCAATGGAGGAAATGCATCAGATATGTTTGCAATTTACGATGCTATGAAACATGTAAAGAAAACAATGCAAATCCATACATTAGGATTGGGTAAGGTGATGAGTGCAGGAGTTTTGTTACTAGCATCAGGTACAAAAGGCCACAGAACAGTTGGTAAAAATTGTAGAGTTATGATTCACAGCGTTATAGCTGGGAGTCAAGGTAGCTTGCACGAAATTAGAGCAGAAGTTGATGAAATTATTAATACACAAGAACAATACATCGGAGTTTTAGCACAAGAAACAAATATGTCGGTAGCTAAAATTAAGAAACTTCTAAATGAAAAGAAAAATATCTATATGAATGCCGAAGATTGCATTAAACATGGAATTGCAGATAAGATACTATGAAATTATCAAATAATTTTTATTTAAAAGAATTTGTTAAATCATATACGGCAGATCGCCTCCAAATTGATAATACTCCAACTCTTGATGTTATAGAAAATCTAGAACGATTGTGTTTGAATGTATTACAACCAATTAGAGACCATTTTGGGGTTTCAGTTAAAGTCAATAGTGGTTTTAGGTGCAAAGATCTTAATAAGAAAGTTCGCGGGAAGATCACAAGTCAACACATCAAAGGCGAAGCAGCAGATATTGAAATTGAAGGAATTTCAAACGCTTCACTATATGACTGGATCAAAAATAATCTCGATTTTGATCAACTAATATTAGAATATTATAATCGTGATATTCCAGATTCTGGTTGGGTACATGTTTCTTACAAGAAAGGAAAGAATAGAAAACAAGCATTGCTCATAAAGTGAGGTAATAATGAATTGTAAACAATTGGAATTATTTTCCATAAGAAAGAGATCTATAAATGATGAATTTATAAAACGGGCCAATGAAATTCATAATAATTTTTATGATTATTCAATGACAGTTTATAAAAAAACTACTGAAAAAGTAATTATTATTTGTCCAAAACATGGAATTTTTTGGCAAGTTCCAAAAAATCATTTAGGAAAAAAAGGTTGTAAAAAATGTGGAATAGAAAAAGTAATTAAAAAACAAGCTTTAACTAAAGAAGAATTTATAGAAAACTCTAAATTAATACATGGCGAAATTTATATTTATGATCTAGTTGAATACACCAATAATATAACAAAAGTTAAAATTATTTGTACAATTCACGGAGTATTCAAGCAAGCCCCTAGTAATCATTTACGAGGTAATGGATGTCATAAATGTGCTGGAACTATAAAAATAAATTTAAAAACCTTTATTAAAAAATCAAACAAAGTTCATCAAAATTTTTATGATTATTCAAAAATTCAAAATTTTGATGAAACTTATTCAAAAGTTGAAATTATTTGTCCAAAACATGGAATTTTTTGGCAAGTTCCAAAAAATCATTTAAGAGGATGTGGATGTTCTAAATGTGTTCATCAAATTTCTAAAGATGAAACAGAATGGCTAGATTCAATAAAAATTCCTAATGATAAACAACACCGACAAGTTGTGATAAAAGTAGAAAATAAACATTTTAGAGTTGATGGTTTTGATCCCAACACTAATACTGTTTATGAATTTCTTGGTGACTATTGGCATGGAAATCCGACAGTATTTGATCCAAAATCGATACATCCAAAAAGAAAAATAACATATGAAGATTTGTATATAAAAACTATTGAGAAATTTAATTTATTGAAAAAAGCAAATTATAACTTAGTCTATATTTGGGAATCTGAATATAAAAACCAAATTCAGGAGCAAAATGAAAATTTATGAAAGTGGAAAAATTCTTAGAGAGAAATTACTTTTAGGTATTTCCAAGTTAGAGAAAAATGTAGGTTCGACTCTAGGACCAAGAGGACGAAATGTTATTCTATCAGGCAAGAATAAACAACCAATTATTACTAAAGATGGTATTAGTGTTTGTAGGTTCATGGAGCTAGAAGATCCATTTGAAAACGTAGCTGTACAAATTGCCAAGCAAGCAGCAGAGAAAACGAATTCAAGCTCAGGGGATGGAACTACCACTACAACTATAATTGCATGTAATATATTTAAACATGCCCAACCATTTTTGGCTGCTGGTATATCTCCGATTGATTTAAAACGTGGTATTGATAGAGCAATAGAAACTTTGACAACAAAGCTATCTGAATCATCTAAGCAGGTTACATCTCAAAATGAAATCTTTAGAATTGCAACTATTTCTGCCAACGGAGACGAAACCATTGGCCATCTAATCGCCGATGCTGTTGACAAGGTAGGGAGAGATGGGTCAGTCTTAATTCAAGAAGGGAAGTCATTTAAAACGACATTCGATATCATTGATGGGCTAAGAATCGACGGCGGCTTTGGTTCCCCACAATTCATTACAAATGAACGCAAAGGAATCATGACCCATTCAGATCCATATTTCTTTGTTACTGATTATAGAATTGATACAGTTCAACAAATTCTCCCTGTACTTGAAATTGCAGCTAGAGAAAATAAACCATTGATTATTATAGCCGAAGAAATAGAAGGTCAGGCTTTGGCAGCTATCGTTGCAAATTCACTTAGAGGAACAATGGCTGTTGGTACATTAAGTGTCCCAAAATATGGTGAAGAAAAACGTTTGTTAATAGCTGACTTGGCTATCGCACTTGGGGCTACGTTAATTTCTAGGACTAATCCAAAACAAAGTTTAGATAAAGTTAGAATATCTGATTTGGGCCATGCTGGTTCGATTGAATCTTCAAAGAATCATACAAGTATTATTAATTCAAAAGGAGATCCTGTCAAGATTAAAAATCGAATTGAAGATTTAAAGGAAGAGATTATCAGAACAGACGATTTATATCACTGTGCTCGTTTACAAGAACGTATTACTAGACTTTCTGGTGGGGTTGCTATTATTAATGTTGGTGCAAATACTGAAATTGAAATGATTGAGAAGAAACATAGAATCGAAGATGCACTAGAAGCTGTCCGCTCGGCCTTAGAAGAAGGCATAACCCCAGGAGGAGGAACAACTCTAGCAAAATTAGCTAATGATACGAAAGACATAGAAGTAGATTTCAAAACACACAAATATGGCGTTGAAATTGTATTATTAGCTTGTCAAGCTCCATTAAGAACTATTATAGAGAATAGTGGAGGCAAACCAGATCTGGTGATCTCGATGGTTCTTGACAGTAAAAAAGATGAGTGCTACGATGCTGTGAATGAGAAAATCGTAAATGCCTTCGACTCTGGCATTATCGATCCTGTTAAAGTTGTTAGAGTTGCATTACAAAATGCAGGATCTGTTGCTTCTACTTTATTAACAACCGATCACTGTATAGTTGAAGGATAAAATGAAAAACGTTAAAGTTAAAATAACATATTCAACTGACATTGAAGATGTACCGGCTGAAGTTTCTAAGAACTTATTATCAGCATTTGAGCGATCATGTAGTGTAAGTCATATAATTGATAAAACTTCTTCACTATTAGCGCGTTCTTGTATTGAGAATGGAGAAATTTCCGAACATGTTGCAATTCTAAAAACAATTATTCCTCTATTAGAAAAAATCTCTGATAGAGTTTCAGATAGTATTATGATTTTAGAGGGTTATGAGAATCTTTCTAAGAATTCTGTAGTTTCAAATTCTACAGAAGAAGAAAAAGAAACTCTAACTGATAGTTGATGTTTAATCAACCAATCGGTAACCTTGTATTAATTCCAGCCAATGTATCGCTGATCAGAATTGACGCTAATGATTCTATTTCAGAAACAATAACGACATTGAAACCAATCAATGCTATATTATTAGAAGAAGTTGGAAATTTTCGTCGAATTTATATCAATAATGAATTTTGGCTAGTTGATCGTAAAGATATATATGGAGAAGATAAATGTTAATTATGTTAAAAGAAGTTGTAAAAAACAATACCGGATATAATGAAATGATGGATGAGTTGGTTGATAGGACTATTAATCCTAAACAAGTAAAAACTGTTTCTTCCTCAAAAACCGAAGGTCAGTCAAAGATTGAATTTGTTGATGGAACTCAAATTATAGTTGTTGGTAATGTTAAAGAAATTACACATAAACTTAATGAAACAAAGAAACTTCTCAAGGGTTAGATAAGGGGATTATATGAAAAGTTATGAAATTTATGTAAAAACAGATTGTTCGTTTTCGAAAAAAGCCGTCGAACTTTTAATAAGTAAAGAACTCCCGTTCTTAATGATAGTAATGGACAAATATCCATCATTTATGGAACGTTTAAAGGCTAATTTCAATTATCAAACTGTTCCTATTATTTTATTAATTGAACAAGAAAATTTTGATACTGAGCCTATGAAACAATTTATTGGTGGATTTAGTGAACTAGAAGAACATCTCAAGAAAGAAATGAATAAATATGACGGACCATGAAGCTCGTGAAATCGAATGTACTTGGCGACAAATTACAAATATCGGACCAGAAGTAAAATCTGGAAGATATTCTGGTTGTTTTCATTGGGAAATACCAGGATTTGGTAAAGAGAAGTGGATTGTTCTTGGTTATTTAGAATGCGATTGGGTAAATGAAAAAGAAGTAATTGGAAGAAGTGAGGAAAGTATCATTGCTGGTTGTCTCGCATATCTTAACAAGATCCCAGACACCAAAACACCTCAGAAAAAAGAACCTAAACCTACCTACGGAAAACTTGAACCATACAAGGCTGATTTTAAAATTGGCAAAGACGGAAAACAGTTTATTATTGCTCAATTTGTGACAAACGAGGATGACAATGAAAACTTTTGGGGTGAAGGACCAGTTAGTCGTGCTTATGTTTCACCGCGCAAAATGAAAGCGATTAAAACTACACCTACAACAATTGAAACAAAAGAAAATGGTCTCTAAAATATAGAGTTGGTGTCGAATTGTAAACCTCTTATATTATTCGAAACAGAAATGATTTTTCCAGCAAACTAATCTATTTAAAATATGAACGAATATATTGAAAAATATAGAAAATTTAGATTAGAAGAAGTTAATGTTAATAAAAATATAGATGAGTATAGAGTTGATACTCTGTTACTTGTGAGCAATTCAACTATCTTGGGTCAAGAAGAAATTCTTTCTAACATCAGATCAATTGCTGGTGTAACAAGAATTAAATCCGAAGAAACGATAAAACGTTCTAGTTATTATATCACAAAATGTTCGATAAAAATTGATACGTTTCCATATAGAGGGATGCGCCTTGAAAAAATATTTCAATTGATTAGAATGAGTGTTCTAAGAATTGATAAGGTTAGACGTTTTACTTTCATTACGTCACCAATTAAACTTTAATAGGAAACTATAATGAAAAAAAAACTTTATGTTAAAGGTAACTGTTTTACTTGTAGAGGCAAAAAGCAGGGATGTGTGTATTGTGATTCCGATGGCAAATCTTATATTGAAGCATCCGATAAAACATTAAGAGAATGGTTTTTATCTTTGGACGAAGAACGAAAAGAAGAAATTAGAAACCTGGTAAAAGAATGAAAAAAATATTTCCTGTCATTTTTGTATTGTTATTAGCATGTGAAGACATTGTTGATCTTAAACCGATTATTATTGAACAACCTTGCGCATTAGATAAGAACGGAGAAATAGTAATCGGGCAAGAAGCTGCATCTGAAATTACTTGTTTTTTAGGGGAAACTGTAACTAAAGAACTAAAACCAGATCAATATAAGATAGTTGAGTGTGTCGGTTCTCGCTTGCCGTCAGAAGAAATTTGCGATGCTATTGATAATGACTGTGATTTTATGATAGATGAAAACCTGTTTATGTCAGGTTTGGCCTCACAAAATCCATGTAAAGATACAGAACTTGGCATTTGTAAGTTTTCTACTTATGAATGTATAAGTGGGATTATGGTTTGTGTCCATCCTTCATGGAAGTCCGAAGAAGTTTGTGATTTTAATGAAATGGATGAGAATTGCAATGGACTTTCAAACGAAGACGATCCTTCTCTAGTCTTAGATGGTGAAGAATGGGTTTATTCTGGACCAGAAAATACTTTAAATGTCGGTGAATGTCGTGCAGGACATAGTCAGTGTATGGAAGGCTCTGAAGTTCTCTATGGTATGAGAACACCAATTGAAGAATTGTGTGGCGATAATGATGATAACGATTGCGATGGACAAACCGACGAAGATGATACTCAAGGGGAAGCATTTGATTTCTTATTATCAATTGATAATTCTGGTTCAATGATTGATATTCAAATTGCTATAAACAATGCGTTGTGTCAATGGGGAACACAAAATAGATATAACAATAGTAGATTCGCTATCATTATGTTTGGAGCAGGAACGTATGCTTCATTTCACAGTAAAGTCGTAACAGATTTTACAGACGCGCAAAATGCATGCAATTTATTAACAAATTATTTCATAAATGATCCATTTGGTGGCTATGAATATCAATTAGATTCTGTATTTAATTCATTTGCAGATCAAGTTTATGATAATGGCTATCTTGACCTAAGTTGGTCTAACAATAATTCCAATAGACGTAAGGTTATTATTTTTGCTGATTCCGAACCTATCCAAACATTATTGGATGATGTACCACAGGCAATCGATTTTACTTTAGCTAGTTGTTTACAACACAATTACTCGCTAAACGTATTTTTGTGGGAAACTTCACCAGATTATACTCTTTGGCAAGAAATCACACAAAACTGCAATGGATTCCTTGAAGAATCTTCTTCAAATTCGAATGAGATGATTGAAGATCTCAATTATTACTTTGGTGCAGAGTGTTAAAGAATATCATATTCTATTTACTCAAGGGACATTAAATGACTACTGAATTTGAACAAATTAAAAAAATTATCCAAGAAGAATTATTTAAAAAGAATTCAATGCTACTTGAAGCGCCTGCTGGTGATGATAGTGATGATAGATTTGAACAGGAACCTAACAGAGTCAGTAGCGCAGATAGCAATACATCTAATCAACGCGGGCGCAGGCGTTCTGCTTCATTGGCAAATGATAGAACTAAACAATCTAGTCCTCCAAAAGAAGACTCAGATGTATTCACCAACAACAAAACAGCACAAGATAAACAATCATCTGATGTATCTGAAATTCCAGCCAATTCAGATTCAGATATCTCTCAAGATTCGGAACAAAAAGTAGTCAAAGATTATACTTCAGGTTTCCAAGCTTATAATAGTTTATTGGCACAAGTTTATGTTCAGGCTCAAACTAAAAGAGGTGACGTCGGCATAATGATGCAACAAATTACCAAACAAGCTCTAGAGCAACTATCTCCATCTGATAATAGCTTATTGGATTCTGGTACGCAAATTTCCGCTGTAGACATAATGAATATCATTCGTGTGTCTATGTTAAATGTATTAAAACAAGTTCAAATATTAGCCAATAGAGAAATATCAAAAGCAAAAGTATTTGACGATGAGGATTAGTAAATGAAGTTTTTTATTCCAATTATTGTAGGTTTGATTATTTTTGTTGGCTGTAATTGTGCAAGTTTGCCAATTAAAACAATTCTTCGTGAAACAACTCCAAGTGTTGTTTTGGTACAAACTGAAGGTGGCGGAATGTGTACCGGCTTTGTTGTCGGACCCAATTTAGTTGCAACTGCCGGTCATTGTGTCGAATCTTTAGAAAAGACTTTATTCTTAATAGATATTTACGGCAATACCTATGCAGCAATACCTAGAATTGATGATGATTCAAAAGATATAGCTATATTAGAATCTTTTAATTTAAATCATCCTGCTCTTATATTGGGAGAAATACCAGAAATCGGCGAAAGATTACTAACTATAGGCTTTCCAGGTTACGGAAGAGGCAATCAATTATTTGAAGTTGGATATCTTAAAAGAATAAAAGAATTTAAAAATGTAACACTCTTATATTCCCACGAAATAGTATATAGAGGCGAAAGCGGCGGGCCAGTTTTAAACGAATTTGGTCAAGCTGTCGGCATGGTTGTCGGAATTGAAGAAAATAATAATGAAATTTCAATTATGGTCAGCATTAAAGATATTAAAACAGTATTGGGATTCTAGTGAATGATAATAATGTTAATATTAAAAAACAAGCAGCTATGCTTATTAAACTTAGAGAGATTATAATGAACTTTGAAAACGAAAGTAAAGAAATAAAAAATGATTTTATTCTAATAGCTAGACAAAATAAAGAACTAGAATTAATGATTATCAGTATTAGAGAAGAAAGAACCAAACTTCTTAAAGAAATAGAAGAACTAAAAATGTCACATCAAAGTCGAATTAAATTAAAAGACAACAAAGATAGTCTAGATCGTGATAGTCTTTGATCCTGCAAAAAAATGATTCTCATTTGATGAGGAAGCAAGCTGATTGTTTGCTTTCAACCCTTAGTTAAATATCTCGCAATCTCGCAAGCTTGAGAACAGATCAAGACCATTTAAAATAAACCATATAGTTTTATACCAGTTGTTGACTTAGCGCGCCAAGCGTGCCATAGTAACGATCAGGAGCAACTTTATGTTAAACACTGTCGATCGCGATGAAAAATCTGAAATGGTCGAGGAAAATATTCGAGAACTACTCGAAAATCTTTCTTGCAGTTTGACCAAAGAAGAAGTAAATGAAATTTTCTATTACCTCTATAAAGTAATCGAAATCGCAGATCTCGATATTAATATGGACGATCTTCGAGATACGAATGAAGATTGGTGATGCAATTATTAGGTATAAAAAAAACTCACTCAATGAATTAGAAATGGTTGCTGTTGGAATTATTACAGAGATTATTCAAGAACCTCATAAATTTGGTCATAAAAAATTTATCATTAGTTGGTCCAATTGTGACCAACAAATTGTGTACAAAGGGGCTTTTGAAAAGTTTAAAAAAAATGGTTTCTACCCTGGGGAAACATGCGAAGTTATAGAAAGCTAGGATTTTGATTATGAAGATTGGTGATTTAATCATTATTGATTATGAAAATCATTATGAAACAGAGATGGGAATAATTTTGTCATCTAATTCTTGTAGAACGTGTATTTTTATGTTCAATATTAATCGTGAAGCATATTATACCACAGTTCATTTAGAACAGAATATCAAACACAATAAATATTATGAATTGGTGGAAACATGAATTGTTCTAAATGTGATACGGAATACAACAAAAAAGATCGTCTCGGTAAGAATGGTAAGATTACTAATTGTGAAGATTGCGCTTCTGAAGATGGTGATATCCAGAAATATACTGGGAATATGATCTTTAGTCACAAGACAGCACCAAGTCTTCAAATCAATAAAGATCCAAAGGTTACACAATACATTCTTGGGAATAGGGATTTCGATTCTGTTCATAAAAGCGGCGCCTGTACAAAAGAAGCTGATTCGTTTAACTATAAGAATAGGGAAAACTAATGAAAATTACGTCCAATATGCTTGCTAGCTTTATTTTTGATGAGTTAAATGCCGATTGTTGGGGAGTTGTTAAGACTGAAATCTTTGAGCGTCTTACTGGTGAATTTGAAACATCAGAATTAGATGAAGATGATTTTGCAATGGAATCTGTTCTTGACAGAATCTGTGAACGAATCAATAATATCGAAGATTAATATTCATGTTTTGACTGAGTAAACTTATATGTTTGAGATTGGAAGCCTTGTTGTTTTAAAAAATCTGATCGATGATCCGGGGCGCCCAATGTCGTATGATTCATATGTTGATGATATAGGGATCTTGATTGAAGAATATTTAGTATTTGGAGGAACCATGACCATGGTTTCAATCTATTGGATTAAAAACGGAGTTTATATTAAAATGTTTCCTGAAAGAGTGGCACTGTCATGAAAAACATAGGTGATTTAATAGTCATAAATTCTAATGAAAAATCTAATGAATATATGCCAAGGTCGTATGATGCATATCTTAATGATATAGGGATTTTGCTTGAAATATATTCGGAAACTTTTATTCCAGCAAACAAACCTATGTTTTTGATCTATTGGATTAAAAACGGAGTTTATGATAAAATGTATTCTTATAGATTTAAGATTTATGAACAAACCATTTAAAAATGAAAAAAATTAAAACTCCTCTTAAAGATCGTAATGTTTATGCTATTGCAGCCTGGGAGAGATCTGGTGCAGGAAAACATAAATCAAAGAAAGAATATGATCGCAAGAGAGATAAATCAGTTAAAGAAGACTAAGGAAACAAATGATGTCTATAAATGATATAGAAAATGTAGAAATAAAACGAGAAAGAATTAACATAGGCGATTTAGTTGTTTTAGTAATTAAAAAAACAAAGAAAAAGATCGAATTTCCAGAGCAAACTGGATTGGTGTTAAAAGTATCCATGATAAATGGAAGAGGGAAGGTTGATCTTTTTTGGAATCAATCTCAAAAATATGAATCAGTATATACTGATTCACTCATTAATCTTGATGATTTAAAAGAAAACGATCCAAATAAAAAAACTCGTGGTAAAAGGAAATTAAATTAAATGAAATTAACTATCCCTGCAATTAATGCTCGTATTAAATTATCTAAAGACTGGAGTTTTAAACTGTGCTGCAGTAGCAATTATGATATGAAAAAATTCTATCCTGCCGAATCATTCATTGAAAAAGCTGAAGTTGAACTTACAATATTTAAAGATACAATTCTTTCAATTACTAATTTGCAAGTTACGAAAGCTTACCCTGAGAGGGATAGTGTTTATTTTAAGTTCATTGATAATATTCCGAAAGTAATTACGCCAAATCTTATCTGGCGTACCAAAAAGAATTCGAATTCTATAAAAGCAACATTTTGTGTTGCTCTTGAAGTAGCAAATGGCATCGAATTCGAATATGTAATGTGATTTATGAAAATCACTGTCAATCATTGCTTGACTTCTCTAGGTGTATCTGGTAGATTGGAGCATACCAAGGGGAGATCATGACTTATTGGAAAAATTCTCGTTTCGCTAATAATGCTTCATCTAACAACAACAGCCATAATCTTGCTAGCAATGCAGCTAATCGAGTTTCAAATCCTTCTTTTAAGCCTCGCCTCGAAGGACTAGTATCCAATACATCAGTTCCGACTTCAAGTAAATCCTTTCTAAAGAGTTTACTTGATCATTTTGTTAAAAATAATTATCTTTCGTCCAAGCAATTTGATTCGTTCATTAAGATTGAAAACCAATACAATCCTGTAAATGACAATATTATTGATGATCTTGTTGTTTGGAAAAATGAATTTGACGATGAAAAGAAAGAATTGATTAAGCGAGTTTGTCTATTTTATAAAGATCAGTCTGTTAAAAATGGACAACCTTATTATTATCAGCGAACAGCCGAATCAGTATTGAATGATCCTAACTTTATTCCTTCTCGTTCGGACTACAACAGTATTATGAACAACAAATATACAAAAAGGTTTTTGCAAAATTCTTCTGAGCCAAATAGATTTAACCCTGGGGATTTCGTTCGATTGAATTCTGTTGCTCTTCTTTCTTCTTATTTCCATCCACTACTGAAAGATGGAGGAATGGTTGTTGGTATTATGCCGCGCCTTAAGAATGTTAAGGGCGGTACATTGTATAGTATTCTATCAATTATGTCGGCTGAATTGGTTGAGATCGAAGAACGTTATCTAAAGTTTGATAAACAATAAATTCTTTCGTTACTCTAAATAAACAAAAAGGTAAAAAAAAGATGAATATTCTAAAGAAATTTTCTGCTCTATCGCTTCTGACTGTCAAGAATGATACGATTGAACTCCAAAGTCGCCATATTGAATTACAAGATGAATCGATTTCAATTCAAAATGAAACGATCAAACTTCTCAAAGAAAGTCTTGTTATTTGTGAGAAAGAAATTCTTTCTCTAGAAACCGACATTGCTTATCTTAGAAAGACTCCCGAAGTAGCCAACCTTGTATCTGAAGGTGAAGCTTGGTTTTCTACTACAACATTTGGAAAATACATCCAATAAAAAAGAAATTCAGAAGTCTAATTTACATTCTAATAATTTAAATGATATAGTGGAAACTAAAAAGATATAAACTCTAAAATTAGAACTCGATAATATTGAGACTGAAGAACGTTATTTCAAATTTTATAATTGCAAAACGACCTAGATAGCAATTTGTCATTACTCTAAAACAAAAGAAAGAAACAAATGATTGATCTCAAGAAATTTTCCGTTCTCTCACTTCTGACTATCAAGAATGATACAATTGATCTCCAAAGTCGCCATATTGAATTACAAGATGAATCGATTTCAATTCAAAATGAAATGGTTTTAATTCAACAGGAAACGATCAAACTTCTCAAAGAAAGTCTTGCTATTTGTGAGAAAGAAATTCTTTCTCTACAAACCGACATTGATTATCTTAGAAAGACTCCGTCACCCATCGCGCGCCGATGGCGCTGAAGGAATACATCCAATAAAAAAGAAATTCAGAAGTCTAATTTACATTCTAATAATTTAAATGATATAGTGGAAACTAAAAAGATATAAACTCTAAAACTAGAACTCGATAATATCGAGAAGGATAATAATGTTATTTCAAATAGTGTCTAAGAAAACAGGAAGGATATTGACTGATAATTTATCGTTACAAGAAATGGTTAAACGAATATCATGTTATTTTTATCAGATGAGCGAATATGTGTTGGAATCTGTGTTGTTTGCAGAAAAAGAATTTTTAATACGGACAAAGAAAAAAGCCGATCAAGATTTTGTAGAGAAAAATGCAAAAGATTTCATGGTTATTGTTAGAAGAATACAATAACCACATCAAATCGTTTGACTTTCACGTTCGAAGATGAGAAGATTGTACACTAAAAGGAAAATCTGTGTCAAAATATCGTTCGGCCAATCGCCAATGTACTCATTGTGGACAACTTGGGCACAATGTTAGAACTTGTTCTATCTTGCGGAAAGATGTTGTTGAAGATCCTAACGGTTGGGCTGCAATTAGGCTACGACATGTAGTAAACAATTCTTCAACAGTACGTTCTTGTTCTCATTGTAAAATTTCTGGACATAATAAGTCAACTTGTATGAAGTTGAAGATGGATCGGATTGAATCTATTCGTCTAAATAGAGAATTTCGAAAAGCAACCATCCAATTGTTTCACCACTATGGGATTGGGATTTGTTGTATGCTCGAATTAAATCCATATTATGGATCGTATGAACTTGTTATCGTAGAAAACATTGTTTGGGAAAATATTATTCATAAAAATTATCTTCCATCAATTATGTTTTGTGGTTCTAATGGGGTTAGAAATCCATATTATGATCTGCCGGTTGACTCTGAATTTTTTAATAAACTTGAAGCAGGTACCCAAATTAAAATCATTGAACCTGCTCCTAGCCACATAATTGAAAGTGGAATGCCCACTAAGTGGCTAGATGGCAAAAGTGGATTTGATAGGTATTTTTAATAAAGAAATATCAGTTTGAATCCGATTTACTAATCGGAACACTATTATAAAACAGCAAAGGCAAACTGTATATCAGAAGAAATTTAAATGACTAGATGTGTCTATCCAAAAATTGGAATGTTTCTAATATTTAAACTCGGCCCCGTGAGAGATTCAAGATATATTGTAATTGCAAATTCTAAACTTGATGGTTCTCTATATTTGCTAAATATAGAGAATAATAAAAGTTATGAATGTGATAACAAAATATTGCTGTTTGAAAATTGTTGGGATTTTTCGTACATCGAAGACTCTGACATTTTTTCGGGTTGTGTCTCTCGATCAGAAACTAGTCGATCTTGCTAGAAAGAACGACTCAAGTGAACAGTTTATGAAAAAACCTTAATAAAATCCATAGCTTTGCTAATCTCTGTGCTTGACTCTGATCTGTGTATGTGTTAGGATTATTATCTACCAGATCACTCCGATCGTGGTATAACAAAAGGAAAAGAAATGTCAACTGTTGGAATCGATGTTAACTTTGCGACTCTTATGCGCGTGATTCACCATATCATCGATCAGGCTAAGCCTGTATTGATCCGGGGTCGTCACGGGTGCGGCAAGTCCGAAATGGTCTACTCTATTGTAGACGGTCTTTACTATAACTCCCTCACAAACGAAGTATCAACTGACACTAATGGAGTGAAGTTGACAATGGTCGAACGTCGCGCGTCTCAAATGACAGAAGGCGATCTTGTTGGTCTTCCTTCTATCATGGATAACTCAACTCAATTCAATCCACCAGATTGGTTTAAGTTGGCATGCGATAAGCCTTGTGGGCTTTTTTTGGATGAGATCGATCGTGCAACAATCGAAGTTAGACAAGGAATCTTTGAATTGACTGATTCTAGAAAGCTTAATGGCTTTCATCTTCATCCTGGCACTCGAATTTTTGCTGCTGTTAACGGTGGAAAGCATGCCCAACAATACCAAGTTGGAGAAATGGATCCGGCAGAATTGGATCGTTGGTCTGTATTCGATGTAGAACCTACTGTTGAAGATTGGCTGAATTGGGCAAATGGAAAGGTCCATTCTGTTGTGTGGGATTTTATCAATCAGAATCATGTTCAACTTGAGCATAAGGATGAATTTGAACCGAACAAGAAATATCCTTCTCGCCGATCTTGGAAGCGTGCGTCTGATGTGTTGACAAAGGGCAAATTCCTTGATTCTGAGCACAATCCAGATATCATTCCGATTTCAAATGCTTTTGTCGGATTTGAAGCAGCAGTTTCTTTTAGTGATTTCGTGAGAAATTATAAGAAACAAGTTTCTCCCGACGATATTCTTGTGCGCGGCAGGTTGGAATTGGTTAAGGATTTTACGCTCAACGAACACATTGCACTGATCGAAAAGATGAAAAATCTTGACTCACTGAACAAGAAAATCACTGCTGATGAGTGTAAGAATATTGGACAATATTTCGTTTCGCTTCCGTCCGAAGCGGCAATGAAACTGTTTAAGGTTCTTTCCGAAAGCGGACCAAAAGAAAATTGTGTGTTTTTCTTTAAGTCCGAGATTGATGTTGATTCAGTAGACGAACAAGGGAATAAGACTGGTCTGAAAGAAAAATTGATGATCAAGAATTTTATGGTTAAGCTTCTCGGACCTATGACTGCACAGAAGAACGGGCCTATGTCTCCGCAGAATGGTCCTGTACAGAAGACTTGATCGAGGTTTACAACTGAATACGTAGCTTTAATGCCCCGAAAGGGGCTTAAGGCAGTAGTTGATCACTAACAAACAAAAGAAAGAAACAAATGTCAAATCGTACAAAACACAAGCCTCGTAATGAATCTCGTCCAAGTAAGGCAAATCCAAAACGAATGGTTCATGCTCACAATTGGGTGAAGTCTGTGATTAAGTCTTCAACGTCTTATCATTCCGCTCGACAAGAGAACGAGGAGCGTTATTATTGCAAATGTGGTAAGACTTGCAAGAATCTAAAGTGAAAGACTTTTAAATAAACAAAAGGAAGAAAGCCCAACAATATTATATTGTTGGGCTTTCCTAATATTATGAAATTTGCTAAAAAAGGCATGTTGATTTCAGTACTTAATGATCTCACTGGGTCGGACTACTCACGGCCAATCTATATCATTGTTGATGTTAATGAACTTAATTCAATGGCAACTTATTATAATATTAGAAGTGGCAATTATGTTGAGTTTAGTTCAGTTCTTCTTGATAATGAAGAAATGCTTTGTGACGCCGATTAAATAATATCTCAAATGAGGATATAAACTATGTCAAAACAGAATCATAGTAAATTGGTTGTTGAGGTTTCTCAAACATTAAATTCACATTTAATTGGTCAACTTTGTTGGTGGGCTCATACTGGTGACGGACTCAGTAATGGCCGTAAAGTTGATTACGAAGGTATGGTAATTCCTCTTAAATCAAACGAAGATGTGTCACTATATCTTGTTGATAGAAATATGTTTATCAAACATGTTCTACGAAGTGTTATGCTTTGTTTAGTTGATGATGGTTGAAAAAAGAGGCTTTTAGCCTCTTTTTTCATTGTTTTAAACTTAATATGCCTTCACAAATCTGATTGCTCGTGATATATTCGTTACTATTTATTAGGGGCGATTATGTCGATATTCTTAAGAGTTGTGAGGGCCGACTACATGTTAAAGCGACTTGAAAATTGGGTATCAAAACAAG
>Ga0105050_10004541_pt1 | contig 18436 bp, 16 predicted proteins | sample FRY01_FD_78088 | JGI IMG/M metagenome (GOLD analysis project Ga0105050, IMG submission 78088) | Freshwater microbial communities from Lake Fryxell liftoff mats and glacier meltwater in Antarctica - FRY-01 | ecosystem: Environmental > Aquatic > Freshwater > Ice > Glacier meltwater ... | reverse complement strand
TCGCCGATGGTAGTGTGGGGTTTCCCCATGTGAGAGTAGGTCATCGCCAGGCTTTAAACCCGAACCCCGATCAGTATCACTGGTCGGGGTTTTTTATTGGTGCCATCGTTATACTGCATGGACTCTACCCGGCACTGGGCGAGCTACGTTTGCTCCCATGCCAACATTGCGGGATCAATACTATGACAAGCAGTAGTGTGCCACCGGCCTCCGCTACCAGCATGGCGATCAATACAGTGGCGCTGTCAGTATCACTGCTGGCGGCGTGGCTGCTGCTGGGGGCGCAGTAAATCTTGAGCCTCTTCCGACGTTGTTGCTGATAGGCGCATCCTATGCCGTGCCCATCGTGGTGCTGGAAGGCTTTTTGCTGAAGCGTGGGTTTGTTGGCATGCAAAAAGGTATGCAATCCACGCCAGATGCGGGTCGTGTGTTGGTCAAGCTCTTTGGGTTGGCCGTCACGCTGTTTTTGATCGTCGGCGTCTACTCGCTGTTTCCGGAGTATCGTGGCTCGTTCTACAACCAATACTATGCGGCATTGCGGGCGCTGGCGCCGTGGTGGCTGCTTGTGGCGCTACCCTATTTCTACTGGATGGATGGATGGGCGCAGCGGTGAGGAGCGCGATGGCTACTGGCAGATGGGAGAGCTGGCGCTTTTTCGCTGGAAGTATCTTGATCGGCGCGTGATTGGCCAGCACCTGCTGGGCTGGCTGGTCAAGTTGTTCTTTCTACCGCTGATGTTTGTCTACTTCGCGGGCAAAGTGCGCTATTTCCAGAACTACCACTTCGAACTGGTGTTCACCAACTTCAAGTTTTTCTATGACTTTGCTTTCGAGTGTTTGTTGTATATCGATCTTTTGATCGCCTGTGTTGGTTACCTGTGTACCCTCAAGGTGACGGATTCGCACATACGTTCCACCGATCCGACGCTGCTGGGGTGGGGCGTTGCGATAATGTGCTACCAACCCTTCTGGGCTTTCTTTTCTGCCCAGTATCTGGATTACCAGTCTGGCCTTTGGTATCCGCTTTTCCAATCTGACACACAGGGGTCATTCTCACCAACGGGCCCTACCGCTACTGTAAGCACCCGGCCTATGTCAGCAAGAGTATCTCATGGTGGCTGATCTCTATGCCGTTTATGGTCGGCGTCAGTATCGATGAGTCGTTGCGCCACTGCCTGCTGTTGCTGCTGCTTAATCTGGTCTACCTGCTGCGTGCGCGCACTGAAGAACGGCACCTGTCGCAGGATCCGGCGTACTGCGTGTATGCGCTTTACATTGAAGAGCACGGTATTTTTCGGCGATTGGGCAGATGGCTGCCGGTGCTGAAATTCGCGCCTGGGCAGTTGTTTAACCTGCAGCCCCGATAAACGCTAGGCAGTGAGGTATTTACGCATATCCACGTCGTCTATCTGGCTCGGTGGCAGATACTCCCGCGCATACTGCAAGTACACTTTATCGCGCAGGAAAAGTTCAAAACAGTCTTTGTCGATGTGCTCATTCTTGACCATTCTGTGCAGAATCTCGATGGCCTCACTCACGGGCTTGGCTTTTTTGTAGGGCCGGTCGGAGGCCGTGAGTGCCTCGAAAATATCCGCAATGGCGAGGATGCGCTCAGGGATGCTCAGCGCCTCACCCGGCAATCTACGCGGGTAGCCTGTGCCCTTCATTGTCTCGTGGTGCGTTGAAGCGTAACGTGGCACATTCTTTAGCTCTTCGGGAAAGGGCAGGCTTTCCAGCATTTTGATGGTGCTGATCATGTGTTCGTTAATTTTGAAGCGATCTTCCGCGGTAAGTGTGCCGCGCGAAACAGAAAGATTGTATAGCTCTCCCTGATTGTAAAGATGCTCAGGGGTGACCATATCGATGCCGTACTCGGGCGGATAAACCGCCTTATGCTCGCGCTTAATAATATGTTCGGGTTTGTCACTGAGGAGTTGTTCTGTCGCTGGGAGTGTTGGCGCGGTGCCGTGCACACGCAACTCTTCCACAGGGGACAACCCGATGCGATTGTCGAAGTGCCGCTGCCAGGTTTTCTTCGCGATCTCTTGCAGGCGATCGAGCTTATGCTGGTCAAGGAATTCACTGCCTACATTACAGCTGGCGATAAATGCAAATTGATCCAGCAATTCTTGCCGCGTCTGTGCTAATTCCAGATCCAGTTGCGGCGCATCCTGCGGCTGCTGGAGCCGCTGCTTCCAATAGGCAATTTCGGCATCGCGCCATAACACCTCAAAGCGCATCCGCACTTCATGCAGCCGATTGTAGATCACTTCAAGCTTGCTGCCTTTGTCGACGATATGCTCGGGCGTGGTGATCTTGCCGCAGTCGTGTAACCACGCGGCGATGCGGTACTCGCGCCATTCGTCGTCTGATTCGAGAGCGAAGTCTCGAAACGCGGGCAAGTCACTGGCCGCTGCATGCTCGGCGAACATCAGCGCCAGCTCTGGCACCCGCTTGCAATGGCTACCCGTATAGGCGGACTTGTCGTCAATCGCCTGTGCGATCAACTCAATAAATGCGTCCATCAGCGCCCGTTGCTCAAGTTCATGGGTCTGCATTGCGGCGACCATGCCCACCATTGAGCTGGACAGCTCGTCCAACTCTTTTACATTGGAACTGATGTGTTTTACCTTGGCGAACTCGCGCCGCTGTACTTTGTCGTTTTCCAGTGCAAGTTGCCTGATGGGTCTGACGATGGGCCTGGCGAATATCCAGGACAGCGGTAGCAGAACCAGCAGGAAAACAGCTGTAATCCCAATGGATAAACGCACCTGATCAAGGAACGGCGCAACGAGGGCGTCGCGCGGAGTGAGTATGCCTATGTACAGAGGGTTTTCGCCGTCGCTCGCCGGCGCAGCGTAGGCGAGGTAGGTTTCCCCCGCCATATCGGCTTCAACCAGTTGACCGTGCATTGACGGGTTCGCGGCAATATGGATCAGGGCGTCATTGGGAAGGACGTTGGAATGGCTGATGCCAGTATTGTCATCCGACTGTAGCCATTTGTCAGACAGGTAATTGAACTGCTCTTCCCCTATCGCAGCGATAGCACTGTCTATCAGTTGACGTAGCTCCGGCTTGTCCGCAGGAACCACGATATGCAGCGTATTGGGGAGATCGCCATTTCCGAAATTGACCTCATTGTGAAACTGCAAGCCCGTGAGAAAGTAGGTGCGGGCGAGAAAGTGCATGATTGCTTCGTTATCGAGCGCAGCCGTGGCCTCCCCGGCCAGTACCATTTCCAATGCGTGCAACGTGGATTCGGTTTCAACGATTTCAATCTGCGGGAAACGGTTTCTCAGAATCGGTATTGTCGACCAGCCTGCTGGAATGGCCAGTATTTTTCCATTGAGTCCAGTCAAATCGGTAAGCGCGCCAAAATTTTCCCGCGTGATCAGCGCATAGGGCAGCTTGGCGTAGCTTAGCCCTAGCAGGCCAAGCGTCTTATTGTCTTCGGTGGCGATCACCGACTGCAGCAGGTCGATTTCACCCGCCCGGAACAACGCCACCAGTTCCGGCCAGCTGTAGCCATTGGTGAACGTGACTTGCAGACCCGTCATGTGTGCAATGAGTCTGATTATGTCGATGGAGTACCCGTTAGGGCGCCCGGCCTGCGTGTAGTCGAACGGCGGCCAGTTCAACTCGTTGGACACAGTGAGCACGGGCTGAATTGCCACTAACTGCTTGTCCTTTTCTGTGAGAACAAATTCGGGCACAGGGATACCGGGACGTTTTCTCTTTTGGTCAATGCTGGATGCAATGACCTCGCCGGTGCGGTTAAAAAGGTAGACATCGCCGTGACTGGATATCTTATGCTCCGTCAAAAAATCGGAGATTGTGGCCAGTGCCATATCAATCGCGATAACGGTTTCTGAGTTCTTTAAGCGTTTCGAGAGTGTTCGCCCCGGCGCACCGAGCTGGGCAAAAATATAGGGCTCGGTCATTTGCACTGCATCGGAAGCGATGGCGCTGGTGTACCAGGGCCGCGCGCGTGCGTCATAATCAGTGGGCTCGGCGCGGGACAAGCGAACCTGCAAGTTTTCGTCCAGGTAACGGTAGTAGCGCTGCGCTCCGTCCGCGCCCTGGCGTAGGGTAATGGTAAGCCAGCGATCGAGCGGATGCGCATGCAGTTTCTTGCGGGCGGTCTCGCTGGTATTGAGATTGATAACCTCGAAGAACCCGCCCTCGCTATTCCCCAGATAGATACCGTAGTACAAGGGGTTTTTCAGCAAGACCCGGGTAAATATCTGCAGATGTGCGTCTTCGTTGTTGGCGTCGGCGAGCACCGGGTTCTCCGCCAGCAGATCGATAACGTTTGAATTGATTCTAGCCACGCTGCGCAACTCCGAAGCGATGCCCGATGACGCAGTCTCATAAAGGTCAGCGGCGACAGTCCGCGCCATTGATTGCCCGAAGAAGTACTGCAGGCCAATGGCGATACCCGCCGTCAGGGTTGTCGCGATAACAAACGCGATGACGACGGTGAGTTGTATGGTGGTGCGCATATTGCCAAACAAAGAAATCATCGGCGGTGAGCGTCTCATTCTAGAGTGGCTGCGCCATTAAGCATACCATGCGATGGAAGGCGGCAGGTCATGCTTGAATGCCCCCGATTGCAAACCCATTTAGGTCTATGTCTTGCTGAATTTAGAAACCAAGTGGAAATAATTCTGGAGCCTAAAGAAGCGCCATGGAGTAACCTTGCAGTCTGCTATATGCTTTTCTAACTGACGATCCAGCGATAGTTCCCGAAGGAGCTTTGGAGGCTTCTCTTTTCGAGGGCCTCCTAGGGCATCACTAATTCACGCAGGGATAGAACAAGGTTGTCGTAGTTAGAGGCGTGTTGAGAGTAATCACTACCTGACCTGTCTCTGGTGGATTTTTGACCTCACTAATCGAGGTGAAGAAAAAAGTAAACGCACCACTATCAGATCGATTAAAAATATCGAAAGTGGTCGCTTCTACAAGTTCACAGTTATCGACAGTAGACAGGTTAACAGTTGCTCCTGCGGGTGGAGGGTTGTTGAAGCTGTCAGCAACATGCACGGTAACAAACTGCGAATTACCAACGGGGTCATTTGGGACAGCGCGGAACAGCCAGAGAGTTTCATCCCCTAGCGTTACTACGGCAGAGTCCCTAACGTTGATCAGTTCGCGGCTGCACCATACACCATCGCCAGCGACTGGGCAGAGCAAGCCGTTGTAAACAGCCGGATCATCATTCAGGTCATAGGTATTGTTAGCGTTGAAATCCACGAAGATTTCTTCCTGGCCAGAGATGCACTGAATAGAACCTTGCGGCGCTGTAACGCATGCCGGCAGTGCCGGTGTATAAAAAGTGTCTTCGTTTTCGTCATGGAATGCCTCAGGCAGGTTCTCAAAGAGGTTCTGCTCACTCTGATCCATCACACCATTGCCGTTGCGATCAATAAAAGATTCCTCGCCAATCGCGGTCACCAAAATAGTCGATCGGCCGCCCCGAATAGATCCCAGATCTGTAGGGCAAGGGATAGCTGGGCCAGGAAAGCCGGGACAGGTAACAGAATTTAGTGTGTTTGAATTGGTCACCACGTAGGTGCTGCCCGTTAAAGTAGGAAACCGCGGCGCCTGACTTGTCCAATCTACAGAACATGCGCCAGCTGTGGTTGTGCAGGAGCCAACAATAGAGCCATATTCCGTAGTGAACAATGCAGCGGTGCCGTCTACCACTGGGTTATTGAATTTGTCGGCCATTCTAACGGTCAATTCGCGACACAATCCGTCTATGTTCATTCCTCCGTCGACAACAAAGCTGCCTTCATCGCCACAGTCACCCACGGATAAGCTAATTGAATTTTGATCAGGTAACCCAGTGGTAACAGTCAACAGGTCGGAAACGCTCGTTACCACGTTGCCATCCCCATCATCTACGGTAGCCAGCACGCGCACGACGCTGGGGGTTTCACCGGCCTGCACTGTGACAGAGACTTGACCATCGCCATTGCTGAGTGCGGATGTTTTGGACAAAGAAAGCCCACCAATGAAGGTGGTCAATGAGAATTGGACATTAACGCCAGGCAGAGGTCTACCCGCGCCATCGACCACATCAAATACAACATTGGATGTTTCATCGCGGCCTTGTCCCCCCGTCCCCCGCAGAACGACAAGTAATGGTTCTGCGCTGACGAAATTAACGGAGTTGGTCGTCGGTCCAGCGATGTTGATTGTGCCGAATGCTTGAGCGTCAGCCCCCACCAGACTTGCAGTAATGCTGTCAGTCCCTGAGCAGCTTAGTGAACTGTACAATGTAGACGCTTGTCCATTTACAGACTGTGCAATGGTAGGGTTAACGGTAGCCAGCGCCGCCGCTATGCATCCGCTGCTGAACCTGACATCTTCGGCGGTGGCGACGCGGTCACCCTCGGCATTCAAAACCACTACTGACAGCTGAGCATTACCAGCTGCCGCAAGAGTGGATTCGGGCTCGATCAAGATTTGATTCTCAACAAACATGTCATCGGCGTCGAAGTAACCCAGACGCAGGCCACTGTCGCCAACTTGGTAAGGTAAGGAGGCGGAGATACTACCGGCGCTAGTCGCTGCAGTTGCTGTTACCGATCCGGCGCCCTTTTCGCCACCAGCTTCTATCTGGAATGTCGCAACCCCGCTGCTATTGGTGAGTGCTGTGCCAGATGCCGGGAATAACACGCCGACATTGGTCGTGGCCGAAACTACCACATTCGCGCCGCTGCCTCCCACCGTCGCGCGCAAGGTGCCCGGCGACGACGAGGTAACAGTATTGGTTTCATTGCCCTGCGGGTCGAGCAGAACTAGAGCTAACGCGCTAGCCGTCACCTGAAACGTCAGGCTGCCCGCCAGGTTGCCGCTGCCAGTGGTGGCTGTTGCGGTAATAGTGCCGGTGCTGCTTTCAAGCCCCGCTACTATCTGGAAAGTAGCGACTCCTAGCAAATTTGTCAGGGCTGTCTTTGATTCGGGCAATATTGTGCCGACAGTAGTCTCGACGGTTACCAGTACATTGGCGGTCCCGCCTGGAATACTGACGGTCAGTGTGCCGGGCGCTGCGGAGTTCACGGTGTCGGTAGGCTGGCCCTCAGCATTAAAGAGAGCCAGAGCCAGAGCCAGTGTGCCGACTCCGCCGCCGCCACTGCTGCCGCCATCATCGAAAAAAGTGCTGCCACCACCACCACCGCCACAGGCTGCAAGAGTGAAGAGAAAAGCAAGCGAAACAGCCAGACGGCTGACAAGCGTGGCGCCCTGATTGATCATTTTTTATCCCCTCTTGTCCGCGGTAGCGCGGTAGCGCGGTTTTTATTGGTGTTGCCTTGTATGTCCGGTTAGCCATTTTAATGCCTATGAGGCCAACAGGAGAACCTTCTACCCCGTGTAGCTTATCATGACCGTGCCTTAAAACTCGATTAGTAACAGGGTGATAGACGTCTTTTGTGATTTTTTACGCAAGGTTTACCCTGTATCTTGCAATGATTGCGTGTGGTTGCTGCAACCTGCATGGCAATGGGCGTCACACGCGGGTCAAATTTTTTTTGGGTGTTGTGCAGAGTGTTGTGCAGGGTCTGCGCTGCATCGGGCTCGTCATTGGCATTGCTAGTCCATAGCAGCGCCCACTAACACGTTGCGCAGCGCCGCCTTAAAGCCATTTCAATATTGCACCAAGACGGGTAGCTGTTACCATCTGCACGATGAATCTCAGTACAACTTCTTCGCTCCCACAACTCTGTGTGTCCATCGTGCTCCACAACAGTCCGCTGCCGCTGTTACTGGGCTCATTGCATAGCCTGCAGCGCTGCGTAAAGGCGGCGCGCGGCGACGGGAGCCTCAACCAGGTTACGGTCTTTCTGGTCGATAACGCCTCGGACGCGGCATACCGGTTGTCCGTGCAAAGCGAGCTCGCCCGCTGGCCGCAAAGTGAATATTTTCATCTGCAGTATTGCCCTCAAGCCGGTAATCACGGCTTTGGTGCCGGGCACAATGTCGCGCTTGCAATGGTGAACAGTGATTTTCATCTGATTCTCAACCCCGATGTGGAGTTGGCAGAAAATGTTCTGCAGAGTGGCCTTGCCGCCATGCGGCAGCACAGTGACATAGCGTTGTTGAGTCCCAGGGTTGTCGGTGGCAACGGGGAGCAGGAATTTCTCTGCAAACGCTATCCGTCTGTGCTGGTTTTGCTGCTACGCGGTTTTGCGCCAGGTTTTGTGCGCCGCGTATTTCAGCGGCAGCTGGCGCATTACGAAATGCGTGATCTGTGCGCCGGCGATGTCCCTGTCGACGTGCCGATAGCCAGCGGCTGCTTTATGCTGGTGCGCAGCGCTGCATTGCGCGCCGTCAGCGGTTTCAACGAGGATTTTTTCCTCTACTTTGAGGATTTTGACCTGTCCCTGCGCCTGGCGAGCCAGGGTCGACTGGTCTTCGACCCGGCAATGCGTATTGTTCACCACGGCGGTTATGCGGCCAACAAAGGGTACCGCCACCTGCAGTATTTTATCCGCTCAGGCATCCTGTTTTTTAATCGCCACGGGTGGCGTTGGATGTAGCCGAGGGTAAAATGCTGTTAAACTTTTGCGCGCTGTTATACCGCATTCGCGGGGAGTTTGAATGAACGAACTAAGGCGCATAGCCTACCTCGAGGTTTTGGGGGTCGATAACTATATATCGCGCAGGCAACTGCCCGGCGCGTCTGTGACCCACCGGTTGACGATAGTCCCGACGCGGCAGTCTCCCTTGATTACGGTGGGGTTAGAGGCCCTGTCACTGGAAGAAGTGGCGCCCCAGGCGCCGCCGCAATCAGCATCGCGTATCCGTCCCGATATCAGCCTGAGCCCGCGCGCCGCAACGGAGACGCCTGCACCCGCGGCAGCAGATGCTCCTGGCGCCGAGCCTGTGCCGCGGTTTAGCTTGTGCACCATGGTGGCGGGCGATTGGCTGTGGCTGCAGGACTTGGGTGATCTGCCTCTGACTGCCGAGCAGGTGCAACTGGTGCAAGCTATGGCAAACGCCTTGCGGCGGGCTAGCGCAGACCGCGACGCCAACAGCGAGCGACCCGGTGCTACTGGCGCCGCGTCCAAGCCGGACGTGGCGCAGTTTGACTGGCCGATGCATACCAATCGGCAGCTGGATCTGGGCGAGGAGGCGGCGCGTGCCAGTGTGGCGGCATTTGTCAGCCGCAGGTTGGAACAGCATGGCTGTCGTGGCGTGGTGCTGCTGGGGCAGTCGACTGCGGGTCGAGTGTCGGTGTCGGAGATAGCTGTTTGCGCAGTGCAGACGGCAAGCAGCTCGGATATTTTGGCGCGTCCGACACTTAAACCGCAAGTGTGGCGCGATCTGCAGCCGCTGCGCGACAAGGTCTGAAGGGCATTGCTCTTGTCGCGATTGCTGACCCGCCCCCTCGCCTTTCTAAGCCGACCATGAAGCCCGTGGAGTACACAATTAGGCTCGCACAACCCGCCGATGCCGGGGCGCTGGCCTCTATCGATGCCACTGTGAACTTCAGCCCCTGGGATGAACAACAATTTGCCTTTGCATGTAGCGGCCTCAAACATGCACCAGCGTGTGCGTTGGTAGTGGAGCAGAGCGAGCATGGGGGGCGAGTAGACGGTTTCGTGGTGATGTCTCAGATACTGGACCAGGCCTCTATTCTCAGTATTGCGGTGCGTACCGAACAGCAGGGCAAGGGCCTCGGGTACCTGTTGCTAAAAGCGATACTGGTGAAGATGTATCAGGCCGGCGCAGCGCGTTGCCTGTTGGAGGTCCGGCAGTCGAATGTCACAGCCAAGCGTCTGTACAAGCGCAGTGGCTTCTTATCGGATGGCGTACGCAAAAACTATTACCCTACCGCAGGTGGACGCGAGGATGCACTGCTGTTGTCTTTGGATTTAGAAGGAGACTCGAATGAACGTGCTTGAAACCGAGTGGTGGACCATGGCGTTACCGCCGGAGTGGTGGGCAGATTCGGAGGAAGACAGCATCCTGGTCGGGGATCATGATGATGTTGGCTGTATCGAGATGAGCACGCTGCACAAGGATGCTGGGGTATTCGATTTTGAGAGCGTGCAGGAGATTGCGCAGTCGGAGTCAGAGCATCCGTTGGATTGGCAAAAGGTCAGCTTGGGCGATTTCAGGGGTGTGCAGAGCCGCTATGTGGAAGAGGGTGCGGCGGTTCGTGAGTGGTATGTGTTTAATGGCGCAATGCTGCTGTTTATTACCTACAGCTGTGATGAAGAAAACCGCGGCATGGATGACGCGGCTGTCAACGAGTTACTCGATACGCTGATGATCGCCGCGGAGGTCGGTGCAGAGAGTCCCTAGGACGCAGTGCCGGTGACGCGCACGCGTTTTGCACCCTTGACCGGATCCGCTTTTCTTGCCGCCTCGCGGGTTTTGATCTGGTCATCAATGATATTTTTCACCGCGATAATCAGGCCGGTGAAAATGAAGGCACCCGGCGGCAGGATGGCCAGCAGGAATGGTTGATAGTTCGGGAACAGCACGAGTTCCCAGCTGGCAGCCGCAGGCCCGAACAGCAAGTCCATATTGGCGAATAGCACGCCAGTACCAGTGAGTTCGCGCAGTGCCCCCAGAACCACCAGCACGGCGGCAAAGCCGATGCCCATAATGAAGCCATCATAGGCGGCAGGCCCCATGGGGTTCCTCGCGGCAAAGCCGTCGGCCCGGCCGAGGATCACGCAGTTGGTGGTAATCAGTGGCAGGAAGATTCCCAGGATCTCAAACAGCTCGTAAGTGAAGGCTTGCATCAGCAACTCAATGCAGGTGACGGCCGCGGCAATAATCATCACAAAGGCGGGCAGGCGCACGGCGTCGGAGACAATATTGCGGATCAGTGATACAGACGTGTTGGAGATGATGAGTACCATTACCGTCGCCACGCCCAGTCCGATGGCGTTGACGACGCTGCCAGTCACCGCCAGCAGTGGGCACAGGCCCAGTAGTTGCACAATGGCGGGGTTATTCTTCCACAAGCCATTGAGCGACAGGTCCTTGTAACTGACTTCTGCCATTATGATTCACCTCCAGCGGGCTCGGGATCTCGTTCTTCAAACAGGGTCTTTCTATTCGCTTGGACGAATTGTAAGGCCCTCAGTGTAGCCGCGACAACTGCGCGCGGTGTGATGGTGGCGCCAGTGAACTGGTCGAATTCGCCGTTGTCTTTTTTTACCGCCCAGCCACTCAGGGTGGGATTGGTCAGCGAGCGCCCTTCAAACCCCAGTATCCAGTCGGATTTCTTGATATCGACTTTATCGCCCAGCCCTGGCGTTTCGCGGTGCACGAGCGTGCGCACCCCGGCGATGCTGCCGTCCCTGTTCACACCAACGATGAGCTCTATCTCACCGGTATAGCCATCCGGTGCCACGGTGGGGACGATAACAGCCACCACCTCTCCTTGCTGGCGCGCAATATACACCTGCTTGTCCTCAATCAGGTGCAGCTCTTCATTGTCAGGACCGACGGCGATGGTCTCGTCCAACATCGAGTTGTCATGTCGATTCCTGGGGATAATTTCCAGCAGCGCTTTTTCTTCTGCCAGACGTTTTTGCTTGGCAATATCATCCTTTGTCAGCAGGTGGGTGCCTGCAATGAGCGCGGTGGTGCACACGGCGAAAAGTGCGAGCAACAGACTATTGCGGGTAATCGATTGGCCCAGCATGCTATTTTTCCCCTGGCTTGCCGCTATGGCCATAGGTGCGCGGCTGCGTGTAGTAATCAATGAAGGGCGCGGCAAAGTTCATAATGAGTACCGCAAAGGCGACAGCGTCAGGATAATTGCCGCGCACCCGAATGACGTAGATCAGCACGCCGATCAACGCGCCGTAAATCAGGCGGCCGCGCAGCGACACAGCCGATGTCACCGGGTCTGTCACAATAAAGAAAGCGCCAAACATTGTCGCGCCACTGAGCAGGTGAAACAACGGCGAGCCGCCACTGGCGGAACTGCCCCCATCGTAAAATATTGCTGCCATCAGGCTGAGGGCGGCCAGCATTGCAACCGGGGCGTGCCAGGTGAATACGCGTTGGTACAGTAACCACGCTCCGCCAGCCAGGAAGGCAATATTAGCCCACTCCCAGCCAAGCCCTGCCCAGAGCCCGAACTGGGGGTTTTGCTGCCACAGATCCTCCATCAGCAGGCTATTGTTTTGCCTGAGTATGTCTAGCGGCGTCGCCATGGTGGCGCCGTCATACAGCGCCGGGAGGAAGCAGGCTTGCAGCGCTTCCAACAAGCCTGGCATTTCCCCGAGGCCGCGCGGCGGCGCCCACGATGTCATTTGCATCGGGAAGGAGATGAGCAATATGACATAACCGGCCATGGCGGGATTGAAGGGGTTGTAACCGAGGCCTCCGTATAATTGTTTGGCCAGCAAAATGGAACTGGCGATACCGATGGCGATCAGCCACCACGGGGAGTAGGGCGGTAGGGCGATACACAGCAGAAATGCAGTGACGAGCGCGCTGCAGTCCTTCAGATAAAAGCCTATTGGGCGGCGCCGCAGTTTCAGCGCAAACGCCTCGCAGGCCAGTGCCAAGAGACTACCCCAGAGGATGTTGACCAGCGTGCCAAAGCCAAAGAAATGGGTGAGCACGAGAATGCCGGGCACCGTTGCCAGCAATACGTTCTGCATGACACGCTGAGTGCTCATTGGGCCGTGAGCATGAGGTGAGGTGAGGCGCATCAGAGCCATATCAGGCGTTCTCTGCCTGTTGCAATTGTTGTTCAGCGCTACGGATCTTGTCGGTCAGTCGCGCCACGGTTGATTCCAATGCCACGATAACCTTTTCCCCCTGCGCATTGTCTCTGCTCTGGATGAGCGTAGCGTGCGTCTTTTGCAGCCGTTGCTGCAGCTTTGTCAGGTCAGCCCGTGCTTTTTCTGCCGGGCTTAGTGCCGCCTCTGCCTGTCTCGCAGCCATTGCCCTGGCAATCGCAGCCTGCGCAGTATCTGCAACGGGCGCTTGTGGCGCACTAGCGTGATTGTTTGACGCCTGATACGCGGCCAGTGCCTGCTCGCCGGCTGCCAGTTTCTCGCGGGTTTTGTCGACGCCCGTTTGCAAGGCTTCTACAAACTCGCTGTTCTGGGCTTTGGCCTCTTCCAGTTTGGCGCTCGCGGTCGTCAGTCGCTTCTGCGCAGAGACGACGGTTTTCTCCAGTTTTTCAAGCTCGCTTTCATCGTTACCAGCGCCTGCCTGTGCTGCTTTTTTCGCCTGGGCGCGCTCAATCGCGGCTTGGATGGGATCTTCCCCAGCGCCAGCGCCGGATGCCAGCGCGCGCTGTTCGGCGACCTTTTTTCGCGCTGCCCGCTTGGCTTCTTTATCGGCGCCGGCCTGTTCAATGCGCTGCTGCCGCGCCTCGAAGCGCACCCGTGATGCCTCGGCCTTTTCATGGTCGCGGCGCATTTGCAGGATCTCTGCCTTGGAAGCGCGGTAGTACTGCACCAACGGAATATTACTGGGGCAGGCGTAGGAGCAGGCACCACACTCAATACAATCGAACAGGTTGTGCTGTTCCAGTTTCTCGAATTCCTTACCCTGAGCAAACCAGAACAATTGCTGTGGCAGCAGGCTTGCCGGGCAGGCCTGCTCACACATGCCACAGCGTATACAGGCCTGGGCGGGTGGCGGCCTGGGTAACTCTTTTTCAGTAGGTGCAAGAATACAGTTAGTGGTTTTGATAATCGGCACATCGATATCGGGTACCGTAAAGCCCATCATGGGCCCACCCATAATCAGACGGCTGTTTTTTTCCGGCAGGTAACCTGCTTTTGCCAGAAGATAGCGCATGGGGGTCCCGATCAATACCTGAAAGTTTTGCGGTTCGCGCACGGCGTCGCCAGTGACGGTGGTTACCCGGGAAATCAGCGGTCGACCGTGCACCACGGCTTCGTATATCGCCACCGTGCTGCCGATATTCTGGCACACCACACCCACCTGCGAGGGCAATCCGCCACTGGGAACCTGTTTGCCTGTGAGTATCTCGATCAGTTGCTTCTCGCCGCCGGAAGGATACTTGGTGGGAAACTCGACAATCTCGATGCCGCTACCCTCAGCGGCAGCGCGCAGGGCGGCAATACCCTCCGGTTTGTTATCCTCTACGCCGATCAGAGTTTCCTGCGGCGCGATGATGTAGCGAAGTATCTTTGCGCCCTCGATGATTTGGTCCGCACGCTCGCGCATCATCGCGTCATCCGCCGTGATATAGGGCTCACACTCCGTACCATTGATAATCAGTGTTTGAATAGTGGTGCCGGCTTTGACAGACAATTTTACCGAGCTGGGGAAGCCCGCTCCGCCCATACCCGCAATGCCGGCATGTCGGATCAATTCAATGATTGCAGGTTTATCCAGCGTCTCATAATTCGGCGTGCCGCTGCATTCGATCCACTCGTCCTTGCCGTCCGGCACAATCACGATGCAGGGCGCAAGGTGGCCAGAGGAGTGGGCAATGAGTCGCTCTTCGATCGCGTGAATTGTCCCTGATGTAGGCGCGTGTTTGGGTACGCTAACGAATCCCTGTGCCTCGGCAATCACCTGTCCCTTGAGCACGTGTTGACCGACCGCCACAACCACGCCCGCGGGTGTGCCGATGTGTTGCGACAGCGGAATTATCAGCTCAGGAGGAAGACCTGCATCAGCGATGCCGGTGCGCACCGATTGGTGCTTGTTCTCCGGTGGATGGATGCCGCCGTGGAAACCAAAAACTTTTCTCATGCGGCGCGATCCTGCGATACATCGCCCGGTACTGAGTCAGTGGCGATAAGGTCCACGCTGCGACTGACCGGATTCGGTAAATCCCAGTGCCAGGTCTGCATGCTTTCCTGCTGCGGAATCATGTCGATACAATCCACAGGGCAGGGCTCAACACACAGGTCACACCCAGTGCACTCGCTGGTAATGACAGTGTGCATCTGCTTGGCTGCGCCGAGGATGGCATCCACCGGGCACGCCTGTATGCACTTGGTGCAGCCGATACACTCGGCCTCCCGAATGAACGCCACGGAAGGGACTGTCTTGACATCCCCGTGTTCCGAATCCAGTGGTGTGGGCTCCATGTCCAACAGGTCTGCCAGTGCCTGGATACCCGCTTCACCACCCGGCGGACATTTGTTGATGGCCTCGCCATTGGCGATGGCCTCAGCGTAAGGTCGGCAACCCGGATAACCACACTGGCCGCACTGTGTCTGCGGCAGGATGTTGTTGATCTCGTCCGCAATTGGATTGCCTTCAGTTTTGAAGCGCACCGCCGCATAGCCCAGCAGCGCGCCAAAGGCAGTGGCCAGCCCCACCAGGGCGGTCAGGGCGGCGAGCAACGGATATTGAAGGAGATAATCAATCACTTGGGCTTATACCAGTCCTGCAAAGCCCATGAAGGCTAAGGACATCAGGCCAGCGGTAATCATGCCAACGGCAGCGCCTTTGAATGGCGATGGCACATCGGCCACGGTGAGCCGCTCGCGCATCGCGGCGAACAACACCAGCACCAGCGAAAAACCAGCGCCTGCGCCGAAACCGTAGAACAGTGCCTGCAGGAAGCTGTGATCTTTACTGATATTCAGCAGCGCCACACCCAGCACTGCGCAGTTGGTGGTGATCAGCGGCAGATAGACACCCAATACGCGGTGCAGTAGGGGGCTGGTCTTACGCATGACCATCTCGGTAAATTGCACGACGACGGCGATAACCAGAATGAATGCGATGGTTTTCAGGTAACCAAGGCCCAGTGGCTGGAGCAGGAAGTGGTAGGTGAGGTTGCTGCAGGCCGATGCCAGCGTCAGTACAAAAGTAGTGGCCAGAGACATGCCCATGGCAGCTTCGAGTTTGTTGGACACACCCATGAACGGGCACAGTCCGAGGAACTGCACCAGTACAAAATTGTTAACCAGAATCGCACTGATCAGCAATAGGGAATAATCTGCAAACATGCTAGTACTCTCGCACGCACCGTTAGCTCTGCAGTGCGCGTATTTCAGAAGCGCTATTCTAGCGTTTACTGCGGCCGAAGGTAGTCTGAATTTGCAAACTATTGCCCATTAGTCTCTATTCTTGCGCCTACTTAACCTGCATACCCGGCTTTGCCCCTGTATGCGGCTCCAGCAGGAATAATTCCTTGTCGCCAGGGCCTGCGGCCAGCACCATCCCTTCAGACAGGCCAAAACGCATTTTTCGCGGTGCTAGATTAGCCACCATCACGGTGAGTTTGCCAACCAGGTCTTCTGGTTTATAGGCGGACTTGATACCGGCAAACACTTGGCGTTGCCCTGAATCTGCACCCAGGTTCAGCGTCAGGCGCAGTAATTTATCGGCGCCCTCTACGTGCTCAGCGGCTACGATCTCTGCAATTCTGAGATCAACCTTGGCAAAGTCATCAAATTCAATGGTGTCTGATGCATGCGCATCCTTTACGGGTTTTTTCGCTATTGCAGATGCGCTTGCGGCTGCTTGCGCCTCCTTGCTGGCTTCCACTAAGGCCTCCACCTGCTTGCTGTCAATGCGTGTCAGGAGCGGCTCGAACGTAGATAAAAGATGGTCAACCAGAGGCGCTTGCAATGCCGTCCAGTCCAGCGAGCAGTTTAGGAAGGCCTCGGCCTTTTCTGCCATTGTTGGCAGTACTGGCTTCAGATAGGTCATGAGTACGCGAAACAGATTGATACCCGTGCTGCAGACGTCGTGAACCTGTTGCTCGGTGCCCTCCTGTTTGGCCAGCGCCCAGGGTTTTTTCTCGTCGATATATTGATTGGCGCGGTCTGCCAGCGCGAGAATCTCACGGATTGCCTTATTGAATTCGCGCCGCTCATACAGATCGGCGATGGACTCCCCGCTGCCGATGAAGGATTCCACCATCGCCTGCTCTGAGCAGTGGGCGGATAACTGGTTGTTGAAGCTGTTGCGCAGAAAACCCGCACAGCGACTGGCAATGTTCACCACCTTGCCAACCACATCGGAGTTCACCCGCTGCACAAAATCCTCCAGGTTAAGGTCAATATCGTCCACTGACCCGCTGAGCTTGGCCGCAAAGTAGTAGCGCAAATACTGTGCATCGAGGTGTTCCAGATAGGTGCTGGCCTTGATAAACGTGCCGCGACTCTTGCTCATTTTGGTGCCGTTAACCGTCAGGAATCCGTGCGCGTAAATGGCGGTGGGCGCACGCAGCTTGGCCGATTCCAGCATGGCCGGCCAAAACAGGCCATGGAAATTGATAATGTCCTTGCCGATGAAGTGGTATAGCTCAGTGTTGCCCCCCGGTTGCCAGTATTCGTCAAAGGGATGTCCGGTACGATCACAGTAGTTCTGGAAGCTGGCGATATAGCCGATGGGCGCATCCAGCCACACATAAAAATACTTGCCGGGCTCGCCGGGTATTTCAAAACCGAAGTAGGGTGCATCGCGGCTGATGTCCCACTCCTGCAGCCCGGCGTCAGTCCACTCTCGCAATTTGTTTGCCACTTGTGGTTGCAGAGTATCGGAGGCCAGCCATTCTTTCAGCATGTCGGTAAATTCAGGTAGCTTGAAAAAGAAATGGACCGATTCTTTCTCTACCGGTTTGGCCCCTGAAATTGCCGACACGGGATCAATCAGGTCCGCAGGGCTATAGGTCGCACCGCACGCTTCGCAGTTATCGCCATACTGATCTGCCGTTTTGCAGCGCGGGCAAGTACCCTTGATGAAACGATCAGCGAGGAACAGTTGTTTCTCCGGATCAAATGCCTGGGTGATCGCCCGCGTGGCGATGTGGTCATTGTCCTTAAGGCGCTGGTAGATAGTCTCGCACCAGTGGCGGTTTTCCTCGCTGTGCGTCGTGTGGAAATTGTCAAAGCCGATGAGAAAACCGGCACTGTCGCGCATATGTTCCTGACGAATAGTATCGATCTGCTGCTGCGGGGTAATGCCGAGTTTTTCCGCCGTGAGCATGATGGCAGTGCCGTGCGCGTCGTCAGCGCAGACATACAGGCAATGATGCCCGCGCGATTTTTGGAAGCGCACCCATATATCAGTTTGCACCTGCTCCAGCAGATGCCCCAGGTGCAGCGAGCCATTGGCATAGGGCAAAGCGCTGGTGACCAGTATTTTGCGAGGTGTAGGTGCCGGCATGGTGGGTATCTGTTTGCAAAAAAGGGGCGCTACTATAGCGTTTTTATCAGGGGTTTTCATCCGTGATGTCAGGCGGTTTGGTCGACCGCATGGAGAAAGAGCCTGAATGCGTCTGCCTGAATTTTCCAAAGCGTGTGTCGATCGGTGTCCGCGTCTTTCGGGGCGTTCCCGACTTAAACGCAAATCTGACAAAGTATGCTCTTGCTAAACCATTGCTACCGAGACGATTCGATGTGTGCCGGAAAGGCGCTGTTTGCACAGATTATGGATTTTTGTCTGTGGAAAACTGTTCACGGGTTCGTGTCCCGGTAAGCTGGAGGTCATCGCATTCGCAG
>Ga0105050_10004535_pt1 | contig 18452 bp, 20 predicted proteins | sample FRY01_FD_78088 | JGI IMG/M metagenome (GOLD analysis project Ga0105050, IMG submission 78088) | Freshwater microbial communities from Lake Fryxell liftoff mats and glacier meltwater in Antarctica - FRY-01 | ecosystem: Environmental > Aquatic > Freshwater > Ice > Glacier meltwater ... | reverse complement strand
CGCGGCGGTCAATGCACCGTCATCTGAGTTGGATTGAGAGGCCGGAGACATGGGAAGCTTGATTCATGCCAAGAGTCCCGCGTCAAGCGCTCAATCGAAAACGCCTACCTGGGCTGTTACAACAAATCGCCAGTCTGCAGGATCCGCGTCACCTCTGCCAATGCGGCGGGCGGGATCGGTTCGGCATCATAAACATTCGGAGCGCCCTGACGAAGCGTTTGGGATTGCATGTTTTTAGCTTTCCTGAATACTCATTTAGGAAAAACTACCATGAGAGGCATGACAAAGCCATGACATTCACCTGTCCCCGGGGGGACATCGGCGGAATCATGCAGAACTTAAACGGGAAAGTGGAGCCTATGCGAGACGCGTGCGCATCAGATTCCCAGTTTGTCGCGCAGGGCGAACCAGGTCATGGCCAGCGTGAGCAGCGGCATCCGCAATGAAGCACCGCCGGGAAACTGTGGCACAGGCAGGGCTGCCATCACGTCGAAACGCCCGGCCTGACCGGCAATCGCTTCGGCCATGACCCGCCCCGCCATACCAGACAGGGCGACGCCATGGCCCGAAAACCCCGCACCGGACATGATGTTGGGTGCAATTCGTGCCACATGCGGCAGGCGCGACATCGTGATGCCCAGTGTCCCTCCCCATGAATAGTCGATCTTGGCACCTGAGAGTTGCGGGAACAGTTTCACCATCCGCTGACGCAGTTTCGGCGCCAGATCGGCGGGAAAGCCTAGGGTATAACTTTCCCTACCACCAAAAAGAAAACGGCCATCCTCGGACATCCGGTAATAATTCACCACAAACTTGCTATCCGCTACGGCAATATCTCGGGCCAGTACTGCCCCGGCCAAAGGGCCTAGTGGCTCGGTTGCCGCGATAAAACTGTTGATCGGCATCACCCGCGCCGACACTGCGGGCTGTAAATCTGGCAAATAGCCGTTTCCTGCAAGGATAACATTATCGGCAGTCACCCGACCGGCTTTGCAATGCAGCGTGGCAGGACTGCCCCGGCTGATCCGAAGCACTTCAGAGCGTTCATGAATGACAGCACCCGCCGCCTCTGCCGCGCGGGCGAGAGCAAGGACATAGCGCAGCGGATGCACATGCCCAGCGCCATTGTCCAGGATGCCACCTTTGTAGTTGGGTGACTTCACCATCCCCTGAAACGTGGCCTGATCCAGAACCTCGATCTGGTCATAGCCGTAATTGGCACGCAGATGCTCGGCATCGCGGCGCATCTCGCGGGCTTCGAGAACCGAGTATTCACCATGTGCCACGCCCGGCAGATAGCGCGCCTCAGGTGCCTGCGTTGTGCAAAACTCGCGCACCTGCGTCTTGCCCGCCTCTGCCAGATCCCAAAGCGCATGTGCTTTGTCTGCACCAAGCCGCGATTCGAGCCACCTTTGCCCTTTGTTATATCCCGATCCGACCTGCCCGCCGTTGCGCCCAGACGCACCAAACCCGGCCCGATGCGCCTCAAGAACAACGACGCGCAAGCCTTTTTCGGCAAGGGTCTTGGCTGCCCAGAGGCCGGTATAGCCCGCACCCACAACGCAGACATCGACCCGAAGATCGCCGGGCAAAGACGGCCGCTCCGCCGGTATGTCGGCACTCGCCGCATACCAGCTTGGCGGATAGACCCCCGGTTTGTCGTTGCGGTAGAGCGGGTTCATACGTTCAACAGCAGATGTTCACGCTCCCAAGGGCTGATCACCTGCAGGAATTCGTCATGCTCGCTGTGCTTTACGATGGAATAGACCCGCGCAAAATCCGGTCCGAGCACCTGATGCATTTCCTCAGCATTGTCAAAGAGGGCAAGTGCCGCGCGCAGACCCTGCGGGATATCCTCTTCGGCTTTGTAGGCGTCACCCTGAAACCGCTTGTCAGCCCAGATTTCGTTCTTCATGCCGAGATAACCGCAGGCGAGAGAGGCCGCGATGCAGAGGTAGGGGTTACAATCCATCCCGGCCAGCCGGTTTTCGATCCGCCGCGATTCTGGCGGTGAAATCGGCACCCGGATGCCGGTTGTGCGATTGTCGCGACCCCATTCCAGATTGATCGGAGCGGAATTGTTGCGCACGTAGCGGCGATAGCTGTTCACATAGGGCGCAATGACGGCAATCACCGAGGGCATATGCTCTTGCAATCCACCGATGAAGTGAAAGAAAGCATCGGTTTCGCCACCCTGCGGACCGCAAAACATGTTCCGCCCGGTGGCGGTGTCCACGACCGAATGATGCACATGCATCGCTGAACCCGGCTCGCCTTCGATCGGTTTCGCCATGAAGGTGGCGAAACAATCATTTTTGAGCGCAGCTTCGCGGATCAGGCGTTTGAAATAGAACACTTCATCGGCGAGTTTGACCGGGTCGCCGTGGCGCAGGTTGATTTCGAGTTGACCGGCGCCGCCCTCCTGCGTGATCCCGTCAATCTCGATACCCTGAATCTCGGCAAATTCGTAGATGTCGTCGATGACAGGACCATAATCATCCACCGCACTCATCGAATAGGCTTGGCGTGCGGCGGCAGGACGACCGGTGCGGCCCATCATCGGGACAATGGGCTTGGCCGGGTCGCTGTGGCGGGCGACAAGATAGAACTCCATCTCGGGTGCGACCACAGGAGTCCAGCCTTCGGCCTTGTAGAGATCGACCACCCGCTTCAACACATTGCGCGGTGCGCATTCAATGGGCCGGCCTTTGGTGTCATAGGCATCGTGGATCACCTGCAATGTGCCATCTGCGGCCCATGGTGCCGCGGATGCGGTGGAAAGGTCCGGGCGCAGGGTCATGTCCGGTTCGGTGTCACCGCCGGGTCCGGCCGCGTCGCCCCAGTCGCCGGTGATGGTCTGAAAGAAAATCGAGTTTGGCAGATGAAAATACTGCTGCCGTTCCCATTTGGAAGCCGGTACAGCCTTGCCGCGCGAGATGCCGGGAAGGTCGGGGATGATGCATTCGACCTCGTCGAGGCGGTTCTTTTCCAGATAGATCCGGGCGGCGTCAGGAATATGATTGATCCAGTTGCTCACGATACGAGCTCTCTTTTCTTGAAAAAGCCTGCGATCTGGCGGGCCAGTCGGGCATTGTCGATAGGGGCAGAGACGGCAGCAGCGGCTGTATCGAGCAAAGGGTCCGGCACCATGCCGCGACCACGCTTCTCGACCATCTCGGCAACAAAGGCTGGGCTGAACTCAGGATGTGCCTGCACGGTGAAGGCCTTGTCACCATAGACAAGGGCGGCATTCTCGCAAAAGGCGTTGCTGGCGCAAACTGCCGCATCGGCGGGCCGCTGTGTAACCTGATCCTGATGCCAAGCGTTCAGGGCAACAGGCTCGCCCCCCCAGTCATAGACTTGCCTGCCAACGGACCAGCCACCACCGTATTTCTCGACTTTGCCGCCCAGGGCCTGGGCGATGATCTGATGCCCGAAACACACACCGACAAGCGGCACGCCAGCGGCATAGCAATCACGGATGAAGGCTTCGAGCGGGGGAATGAAGGGATGATCCTCATAAGCCCCATGCCGCGAACCGGTGATGAGCCACCCCTCGGCGTCGTGGATGCCAGCCGGGAACACCATGTCCACAACCGGCCATGTCTGAAATGCAAGTCCCTGTCCGGCCAGTAGTTTTTCGAAGAGGTCGTTATAGTCCCCATGCGCGGGGCGCAGCGCGTCTGGCGCGTGGCCCGTCTGCAGGATGCCGATTTTCATTAGAACACCGTAGTTTTTGATCCGGTCAAGCTACCCTTTGGCAAATCAAAGGGCAACGGGGATCAGCGAATGATCTGTGGCCGCACCCGCAGCCGCGCCCGCCGGTCCTGTGGCAGATGCCGGTTGAGGCGCTGATTGATCAGACCAAAGACACCAATCACGATCAGCGTCAGTACAATGAAATAGCCCGCAAGAATCGGGTAAGGCACAAAGGGGTTGAAGGTTTTGTCGGCAAAATAGCTGGCGTAATAGAGCGCGTCACCGCGTTGTTGCGTCGCCGGAAAACCGCTGAAGAACACCAGCGTTGTGGCGTGAAACAGAAAGATCGCTTCGTTGGTGTAGGCGGGCCACGCGAGCCGCAGCATCGTGGGCCAGATCACCCGCCGGAACCGTGCCCAGCCGGACAGACCATAGGCGTCTGCGGCCTCAGTATCGCCCTTGGGTATGGACTGCAGCGCGCCGTGAAAGATTTCGGCGCTATAGGCGGCAGTGTTGAGGAATAGAACCACAAGTGCGCCCGCCCATGCATTGGTAAAGGTGCCAAGGCCGGGGTATTGCAGCTTGAGACTGAGAAACAGGAAATAGGCAAAAAAGAACTGGATAAACAAGGGCGAACCACGAAAAACAAAGATGAACCATTCTGACGGTTTGCGCAGCCAAAGGTGATGCGATCCTTTGCCAAGCGCCACGACGGTCGCAAAGACGAAACCGGCCAGCAGGGCCAGCAGCCCAAAGTAGATGTTCCAGATCATCCCGGACCCGATCAGCGTGAATTGCTGACACAGGGTGAAATCAGTGGACGGCAGCAATCGCTCGCCAAAGCCAAGCGAACGAAGGCCGTAATCGGCGATGGTTTGCAGGCAACTCATGTGGCGGCCTTGCGCTGGGCTTCGCCCCCGCTGGTGGCCTGCCCGAATGTCAGTCTTTGCATGATCCGGCCGAGCACGACCTCAGACACTTTGGTAAAGCAGAGATAGAACACGAGCAGGAACAGGAAATACCACATCCGCCAGTCGCCATGCGGGTAGTCGGTGAATTGCGGGGTCTTGGTGCCGCCCAATTCGCGGGACCAGTAGACGATATCCTCGACCCCCAGCAAAAACAGCAGCGGCGTGGATTTAATGAGCACCATCCACAGGTTAGACAGACCGGGCAGCGCATAGACCCACATTTGCGGCACCAGAACCCGCCAGAATGTCTGGCGCGGGTTCATGCCGTAAGCCTCAGCGGTTTCCAGTTGCGGGCGCGGGACGGCACGCATGGCGCCGTAGAGGACGTTTGCCGCGAAGGCGCCAAAGACGATGGCGAAGGTCAAAACCGCGATGGCAAAGCCATAAACCTCATGAATCCATTGGGCTGAGTTCGAAAGTGGGAGTTTGGCAGCGCTGCAGACGATGAAATCATTGCCTTGGCGAATCGGTTGATCCCAGTCGGGGCATTTCCACTGGTGGCGCAGCCATTCGAAGCCCTGATCCAGCGCGATCACAAAAAATAAAAAGAATGCTATGTCGGGCACGCCGCGGACGACCGAGATATAGGCTTTGCCCAGCCATTGCAGCGGCAGGAACCGGCTGCGCGCGGCCATGGCACCGCCAAAGCCAAAGGCCATGGCCGCCGGCGCTGTAATGGCGAGCAAGAGCAGCACGGTGCCGAATGCCCAATAAAGCCCCAGATGCTTGCCTGTTGTCAGGTAGCACAGGTACCAATTGAGCCCGGCGAGCGTCTCAGGTGTGGCGCAGGATGCGAACATCGCGGGTCAGGGACGGCATATCGCTATGCCGTCCCCAATGTCATCAATAGGTCTGGGTTTCTTCGCCGAACCATTTGATCAACAGCGTGTTGAGCGTGCCGTCGGCCTTCATCGCAGTGATCTGCGCATCGAAGGTGTCGCGCAGTTCGAGGTCGGTCTCGCGCAGGCCCATGCCGACGCCACCGCCCAGCGGGACAGGCTCGCCTACGAACATCAATTCGCCGCCCGATGCCTCGACAATGGGCAGCAGATAGTCGTAATCGGCAAAAACGGCGTCAGCCTCGCCATTGCGCACGGCGGCGATGGTTTCGTCCGGGGTGGCGAATTCGAGCAGGGTTGCGCCCGATTCAGCGATGAAGCCCGCCTGAATGGTCGAGGTCTGGGCCGAGACGACGCCGCCGGCCAGATCGGCCGCGTCAGAGAGTGCTACATAGGCAGAGGCCGTCGGCGGATAGTAATCCTGGGTGAAGTTGATGACTTCGTCACGCTCTGCGGTGATGCTCATCCCGGCGATGATCGTGTCGTAGTTGCCGGAGACGAGGTTGGGGATGATGCTGTCCCATTCGTTGGTGACCCATTCGCAGGTCAGGCCGGCGCGGGTGCAAAGCTCGTTGCCAAGCTCGATCTCGAACCCGTCGACGGTGCCTGCGTCATTGATGAAGTTATACGGGGGGTAAGCGCCCTCGGTCCCCATGCGCACAACGTCCTGGGCCAGTGCCAGACCAGAGGAAAGCGCCAGAGCGGCAGTTGCAAGTAGCAGTTTCTTCATTATCGTTCTCCGTTAGATGTTTAGATGAAGTCAGTGTTCACGTCGGCTCGCCAGCGACGAACCAGCGCGCTTCGAGAATCTCAAGTGTGCCGTCGGCGTGCATTTCAATGAGCACGGTATTGAGACGGTCAAGAAGCTCCGGTTTGGATTTGCGCACGGCGATGGCCGCGCCAGAGGTGACAATGGGTTCGACAGCCACGATCCGCAACTGCGGAAATTCGGTCTCAAAGGCGTGTTGCAGATACGAGGAGGAGCCAAAGACCAGATCGACCTCGCGCGTCAACAACCCTTGCAAGGCGGCGTCGTTGGAGGCGTAGGCGCGCGTGGTCCGGCCTGTTGCCACAAGATGCGCTTGGTGACTGGTGCCGGATTGCACGCCGATCAGGGCGTCATCGACGCTGATCCCTTCGGCCAGCCCGGCAAATGACGCGATATTGCTGCCGTTGTAACGGTAGGGATCGGTAAAATTTGCCACGGCGAGCCGTTCCGGATTGGCGCCGATCCCGGCAATCACGACATCAAAATCGCCTGCAGCGAGGCCGGGCATCAACTGGTCGAAACTGGTTTGCACCCAGAGGCAGTTGGCGCCGATGCGGGCGCAGATTTCGTCGCCAAGGTCCTTGTCAAAGCCGCTGAGTTCGCCTGCCGCGTTGGTGAATATAAAGGGCGCATAGTCGGCCTCGGTCCCGATGCGCAGGGTTTCGGCCTGAGCATGGGGCGCCAGCGCAAGCAGGCACCAGAGGGCCAGAGCCCGGATCATGCCGCCGCCCCGGCGGAGAGAAAGCCGCGCAGGCGTTCGGACCGCGGAGCGCCAAAAAGCTGGTCCGGCGGGCCTTCTTCTTCGATCAGCCCCTTGTGCAGAAACACGACATGATCGCTGACATCAGCGGCCAGTCGCATGTCATGCGTCACGATGATCATGGTGCGGCCCTCTTCGGCCAAGGCCTTGATCACCTTGATGACTTCCTGCTCCAGTTCCGGGTCGAGCGCGGAGGTGGGTTCGTCAAACAACAGCGCCTTCGGCTCCATGCAGAGCGCGCGGGCAATGGCGGCGCGCTGTTGTTGCCCACCCGAGAGCATGGCGGGGTAGGCGTCGGCCTTTTCGGCGATGCCGACCTTTTCCAGATAGGCGCGTGCCGATGCCTCGACTTCCTTGGGGTCGCGTTTCAGCACTGTCAGTGGTGCTTCCATCACGTTCTGCAGGACGGTCATATGCGCCCAGAGGTTGAACTGCTGGAACACCATCGACAGGTTGGTGCGGATGCGGATGATCTGATGCCGGTCGGCGGGGCGGCGTTGCAGTCCGGTGCCTTTCCATTTCACGGGTTCGCCGCAGAAGAGGACATCGCCCGCTTGGCTATCTTCGAGCAGGTTGGCGCAGCGCAGCAGGGTGGATTTGCCGGAACCGGAGGAGCCGATCATCGCCACGACATGCCCGGCGGGGGCGGTGATATCGACGCCTTTGAGCACTTCGAGCGTGCCGAAGGATTTGTGCAGGCCGCGAATCTCGATCACGGGAGCCGGAGTTGTCACGATATGTTTTTTGTCCCTGTTTGACCGTGGAGTAGGGCGCATTTCAAAGACAAATGCAACGGTATGTCGCGGGACGCGGGAGCCTCAGGCCAAAACTGCCTGATGTTCGGGCAGGTCAGGAACGGGTGGCAGCGGAATGTCATAGGCTGAGGGCGGAAGGGCCACGATCCCGCGCAACCCAAGCGTGTCACGATGCGTCGGGGACAGGGCGCGGATTGCGGCGTCGATGGCGGCGAAACAGGGCGCAGGGTCACGGCCAAGCGCGGTGATGAAGGTCATGCCCGGCGTCGCATGGGTGCGTCCGATGATGCGGATCTGCTGTGCCGCCGGCTCCCAGCGGAGCAGGTTGCGCAGGGTTATCGCGTCAATCGACGCCAGATCAGCGCGGCCTTCGACCACAGCCAAAAGGCTGTTGCGATGGCCGCCGCTGCGCAGGACCGGGGTCAGGCGATGGTCATGCGCCTGCGCCCAATCGTTTGCCGCGCCCCAGCCGGATTGCGACAAAGGTTCGCTCAGAACAAAGCGGTAGCCGGTGCATTGGGTGGGGTCAGTTGCCGGGTCATCGGCGCGGACGATGAATTGACTGTAATATTGTCCGGGTCCGGCATCCGGCACACCATAGTCGGCGGCGCCGATCAGCGTGACCTTGCCCCGGAACAGCGCGCGGTAGGGCAGGTTGCAGATCTGGCCCAGCACCAGATCGGGGCGCGCCCAGCCCTCCATGTGCGGCGTGGCGCGGTCGAGCGTCTCGGGGGCCGAAATGCCATTTGTGCGCAGATTGTCGCGGATCAGGGACCAGAGCGCGTCATGGGCGGCCGCATTCTCGGGCCGGTCATACATCGGCAGGCTGGCGATCATGCCTCGCGGGCCGCTTCGACGCGGCGGCGGGCCATGTTGCTGGCCTGATCGCTGACCCCGAGCATGGGGGCGACCATCCGCAGGAGCGCATCTTCGTCGGGGCGGCGTTCGCCATCGGCGAGCACGACTTCCCAGAAGCTTTCGATCACGGCCTCGCGGTCGTCATAGACCACGGCATCCTTGATCGCGCGGGTAAAGCGGACGGTGTCGGGCGCATCATGTTCAATTGCCTCGCATTTTGCCCGTAACTGCGCCGCCTCGACCACGTTGAGGTGGTAGCGGCTGGCGAGGATTGAATCGATCAGGGCAATCTCACGCACGTCATAGACATGGTCGGATTTGGCGATCCGCACCAAGAGCGCGCCGAGCGCAAGCCGCGCGTCAGCGTCGTTGAGGGGCGAAGGGTCCGGGGCCGTCAGGCGCTTGAAGAAATCTGCAAACATCTGCCCGATATAAGCCCAATCTGCGGGGCAGAAAAGGGGCGTCAGGCAATCCGCGCGCTGCGCCGTCTGATGCCGGTCAGGGCGTTCAGCACGACGGCGAGCAGGACGATGCTGCCGCCGATAAAGGTCGTGGCGCTGGCGGTTTCACCCAGCAGCAGCCAGACCCAGAGCGGGGCCAGCATCACCTCGACCATTGCGAGCAGCGCCAGTTCTGCGGCGGGCACCGCCCGGCTGCCCATGGTGTAGAGGGTCATGCCGCAGCCAAGCAGGATCACTCCCATGGCCAGCGTGATTGCCAGATCGCGGGGGGGCAGCATCAGCGGTTGCCCGTTGATCCATATCACAATTGCCGCGACGGCCATGGCGAAGAGCCCGCCCAGAATGACCGCTGGCAACATGTCGGCCAGCCGTCCCCAGCGCAATGTGACGGTGAAGGCGGCAAAGCCGAGGGCCGATCCGAGCGCGGCCAGATTGCCCGCAAGCGCGCCGGTGGAGAGCCCTTCGCGCACCATGATCAGCATGCCGATCCCGGCTACGGCAATGGCAGCCCATGTGGCGCGCCTGACCGGTTCGCGCAGCAGCAGCCAGCCGAGCAGGGCGGTGAGGAACGGCGAAGCGGCGAAGAGGAACACCGCATTGGCGATGGTGGTGGCCTGAATGGCGTAGATCGCGCCGCCGTAGGCCGCGACGAGGCCAAGGCCGCCGATTACACCGGCGAGGCCGACACCTTTGATCGCACTGAACAAATTCCAGCCGCTGCGCCAGCCTACAAAGCAGCCGAGTACCAGAACCGTGCCGAAGGACCGCCAGAACATGATTGCCCATGTGCCCGCGTCCGGCACCATGCGGATGGCCAGACCCATGCAGGACCAGAAGATCGCCGCGACAACCACGAGGATCACCCCGGTCTGATAGTCATCCCTGTTCATGTCGCCCCGATCTGTTGCAGCGGCACATTCCGTGGGGGGCGGGGGGCCGTCTGTTCCGTTACCGACCCTGCGGCCGGTCGGTTTCGGTAGCGGGGTCAGCCGGTGGGTTCGTTGGGCTGGGGCAAAGTGCTGGTCCGGGCCGGCGGATCGAAGCGCAGGTTGTCAAAGGCGATGCCTTCAGGATCGTCGTTGATGATCACAAAGCCTGCGATATCAGCGTTTTGCCCGGTTCTGACATAGCCGTAGCTGGCTTCGGCCAGTGGGCCGGGGTGGTGAATGTCGATCAGGGAACCATCGCGCCGAAAGAAGGCGACGGTGGCAAAGCCGCCTTCGCCGCCGCGCAGGTCGAAGGCGAGGGCGCGTTGGTCGCTGTCAAAGAGCACCGCAATGGCCCCTTCGCCGGTGGCGTCCTGACGCGGAAAACCGGCGGGGCCGTCGCCGCTGAGCAGGACCGTATCGGGCAGGCGCAGGATGGAGAGGTTGAAGCCGGCATCCCCCGCAAGGAGGGTGAGAGGGGAGGTGGCGCGCGTATTGCCCAAGTCTGCGACGTGGTCGTAACTAGAACGCGCGGTGATGGTAATACCCTGAAAACGCTCGCCGAATCGCGCACCGTCGAGCGAGAGAATTCCGGTTACCGGCCTTCCGGGGCCATTGCCGCCTGTGAGTTCCTCGAAGTCGATGATCGAGGTTAACGAAAGATTAACGGCGTCGGCGGAACAGATCGGTCTGCCGCAGGTCTGTGCCATTGCGGGCAGGGCGAGCGGGATCAGGAGCAGGGTGATGCGCCACATCCGCAAAGGTTAACATGGGCGGGTCAATTGCCCAGTGTGCAAAACCTGTGGCGGTAGTTTTGGCGACGGTATTTCGGTTTTGCATGTCCGTTTGCGCGAATCACCGGCGAGGACCGGGTTTTGGGTTGCCTTGCGCCGAGTTTAACCGGGGTCGGTGAAGATCAGTTTAATCCTGCGGCGCGATGCGGGCATAGAGCGCGGTGAGTGCGCTGGTCTGCGTGTCGAGGCCGTAAGGCGGATTGAGGATGAAGAGGCCAGAGCCTAGCATCCGGTGCCCGTCGCTCGCGGGTGGAAAGCGAACCTCGTGGCGCAAGCCATCGGGGAACATCTCGGTCAGCAGCCGCAGCATGGGCCGGTAAGCGCCGCCCTCAAGCAACGGATACCACAGGATGATTCCGCCAACCGCCCATTTGCGATGCAGCCGGCTGATCAGCACCGGCATCGAGTCGTAGTCATCCTTGACCTCGTAACTCGGGTCGATGAGGCAGAGCCCCCGGCGCGGATCGGGCGGGGTGACAGAGAGTGCCATGGCGGTGCCGTCGCGCTGATGGATATGCGCGTCAAAGGGCGACAGCGTGTAGGTGAGTGCGGCGAATTCCTGCGGGTGCAGTTCGGCCAGATGCATCCGGTCACCGGGCCGCAGCAACTGAGCCGCGATCAGGGGCGAACCGGGGTAGGCGCTGGCCCCGTGGGCGGCGCGGGTCAGGCTGAGTTGCCGGGCGTAGGGGTGGCTGGCGTCAAACCAATCGACTGTCTTTGCAAGGGCTTGCGCCGCCTCGCCGGTCTTTGCCGCCTCGGGTGCGGCAAGGTTGTAGAGCCCGCGTCCGGCGTGGGTTTCGATATAGGTCAGCGGTTTGGGCTTCTGGCAGAGATAGTCGAGCACCCATGCCAGCACTGCATGTTTGTGGACATCGGCGAGGTTGGCCGCGTGATAGGCATGTTGGTAGGACAGCATGTCGCAGCGGTATCAGGCGCGGTGCCGGCCCGCAACGGCGCAGGATAAACGGGCGGCCGGCAAGATTGCACGCGTAAACCACGCCAACTGCGCTATGCGAGATTTCTGATAAAGTTCATGAGGTTGCTCATGAGCGGGCATGAAATACTGGCGGCGGAGCCGGGGGCGCCCTGATCCGCAGTGGGTGTTACGGCTGTGCCCGCGCATGCTGTTTGGGTCGGATGACGATGCGGCGACGTATTTTGGCGTGACGGCGGCGAAAGCACTGGCCGGTGGCGGTGATCTGGCTGCGTATGAGGCCCGAGGGCGCGGGTGTTCAGGCCGGATTCCTGTATCAGATCAACGATCTGTAGGGCGTCGAGGGTGCTGTCAACTGAGCGCAGTTGCAGGGCGATGCGGCACAAAGCCGGATTATGCTGCAAGGATCGAGCGCGGCGCGGTGCGCCTGTCCGGGGATCCCACGGTGGTTCAGTCTGCGGTTTTGAGCCATGGCTGAACTCGGCGGGACATGGTTAATTCGGCCGGGTTAACGGAACATGCGACCACGGTTTCACGTCGGTATTCGGGCGGTATTCCAGCGGAGCGGATTTGCCGGCGGCCTGCGTTAACGCGCCGCGCGCCGTGTTAAGCGTCTTTGGATTTGTAATCGTAGCGGTAGCTGTAATTTTCCGACCCGGCTTTGACCTTGCGCGGGTCAAAGCCGTTGAGAACCGCACCGGCCAGACGCACACCGCCGGCGTCAAGCGCGCGCTGCATCGCCTGCACTTCGCCCATCGGGGTCATGTCGTGCTGGATGACACCGATTAACGCGCCGGTCAGACGGCCGATGATGACCGGGTCGGTTACGGCGAGGACGGGCGGGCAGTCGAGCAGGGTCAGGTCGAAGCGTTTGTCGAGCAGGTCGATAAGTGCGGCAAAGTTCGGCCGCAACAGCAATTCGGACGGATTGGGCGGAAACCGCCCGGTGGACATGAAGGTGAGCCCATCGATCGGACCGGGCACCAACACTTCGTCAAGTGTCGCCTGACCGGCAAGATATTCGGCCAGACCGGGCCGGTTCTTTTCCACGTTGAAGTAGCGCCGCATCACGCCGCGCCGCAAGTCGGCGTCGATCAGGCAGACTTTCTGTCCGGATTGCGCGGCGACGGCACCCAGATTGACAGCGACAAAGGATTTGCCTGCACCCGGTGCGGTGCTGGTGATCGCGACTGAGCGGGTTTTGGCGTCGAGCATGCCGAAATGCAGGCTGGTGCGCAGCGAGCGGAGCCCTTCGACGGCGAGATCAGTTGGGTCCTTGATCGCGAGGATCGGCAGGAAGGACCGGCTGTTGCGCGCGGCAAAGCCGAGGCTGGAGTAGTTGATCGTTGCAAAGACGGAGAGGCCGGTCTTTTCAAGCTCGGCCGAGCTTTGGATGCCTTTGCGCCGCCAGTTGCGGATCAGGACCAGTACGGTGCCGCTCAAGGTGCCGAGCATCAGAGCTATGGCCAGAATGATGGACTTGCGCGGTGCGATTGCGAAACGCGCGGTGCGCGCGGTGTCGATGATGCGGACGTTGCCGATGCTGCTGGCGCGCAGCACACGCAGTTCCTGCGAGCGGTTCAGGAGTTGCACATAGACCTCTTGCGCGAGTTCCAGCGTGCGGGTCAGGTTGATGATTTCGCGCTGCGTCTGGGGCAGTTCGCCCACTTCGCTGCGCAAGACTTCGAGCCGTTCCTCGAGACGGGCGCGCGCATCGAGCAGGAGCCGGTAGGTCGGGTGACTGGGGGTATAACGCTGGCGCAACTCATCCTCTTGCGCCGCGAGTTCGCGCATTTCGCCCTCAAGCAGGCTGGTCTGGGTCAGGATGCCTTGCGTCTCGAGGCTGAGGTCGATGGTCTGCTGTTGCTGGCGGTAGTTGTTCAGCGCGGCTTCGGCATCGGTCACGGCCTGTTCGGCGGCGGGGATCTGATCATCGACAAAGGTGAGGCTGCTTTCTGCCTCGGCGGTGCTGCGGTCGATGTTCTGTTTCAGGTAGGATTGCGTCAGCGCATTCAGAATCCGCTGGGCCTGTTCCCGGTCCCTGTTGGTGATGCGCAATTCGAGAATGGCCGAACCGCGGCCGCGTTCGGAGGCCGAGAGTGCGCTGCGCAGGTCGTCGATTGCGGCCGCGTCACTTTGCTGGATGAGGATGAATTGCCGGCCGGTGCCCGCTGTGAGGTCTCCGATCCGCACCGAATAGCCGAGTGTCGGATCAGAGGCGGTTTCGCCGACGAAGCCGCGCATCATGGAGCCATCGGGCAGCACCACAGAATAATCCGCCCCGGAGCCGGCGGTCAGGATCAGTTCTTCGCCCACCCATTCAGGCGGCAGTTCGAGATAGTCGAGCCGGATCGATTCGCCCAGCCGCGGAAAGGGCCGGAGAAAGCCGAAGTCGGGCAGGGGCAGGTCGTAGCGTAGCTGAACCGATCCGATCAGCGGCAGGGTGCGTGGCACTGCGACCCAGTCGAGATGCAGGTCGGCCACGACCTGACCGAGGATCATGCGGGAGCGGATGATTTCGATCTCGGTCACGGTGACCGGGTCATTGTCGACCAGCCCGCTGAGACCGGCGGGCAGCGCGAGGCTTGGTGCCTTTGTCTCGAGTTGCAGCAGGGCGTCGGCCTGATAGATCGGGTCGCGGCTAAAGGCGAAGGCGAGGCCGATGACGGCGGCAATCACGGTGAAGAGCATGATCGTGTACTTGCCAGCCCAGATCTGAGCCAGCAGCGCGCCAATGTCGATTTCGTCGCCGTCGTCGTTGACCGCGGCACCGCCTGCGTTGTTTTGCGTCAAGTCTGCGGTCCTGTCATCGTGTCAGCCGCTGCGCCCAGCCATCGGCGGCGGCCTTGATCTCGACGAACACGGCTTCATGAAAGTCACGGGTCTTTTGATAGGGGTCGGCGATGCCTTTTTTGCCGGTCCACTGGTCAAAGAGCATGGTGCGACCGGCGAGTTGGGGCGACAGACGCTCGATCTCGCGTTTGTGACCGGCTTCCATGACGAGGATTAGGTCCTGTCCCGACCCAAGATCAGGGGTGAATTGCCGCGCGATGTGACCCGCCAGCGAGATGCCATTGACGGCGGCCACATCGGTGGCGGTTTCATCAGCGGCGTGGCCCACCAGCGCACCAATCCCGGCAGAGCGGACCTCGACCCCCGGTAGCGCGTCGCGCAACAGGTATTCACCGACCGGCGAGCGGCAGATATTGCCGACGCAGACAACAAGGATTTTACGGACCTGCATGGCCTTGCCCTAATTCTGGAGGTTGCCAAGTGTGGTGTCGATGGCAGCGGTAGCCTGAATGGTAGGCAGCAGCCGGGAAATCGTGTCGTTCCAGCGCTGCAACGGCGAGCGCGTCACATAGACCACATCGCCCGCCTGCAACACGAAGCGGGTGCCGAGCAGGAGCCCGGTGGGTGATCCGGTTTCCAACTGAAATACTGTCATTTGCGATCCGATAATCCGAAATACAAAAACGCCGCGCGCGTCCGCACGCACGCCGCTCAGCCCGCCCTGTCTGGTCAATGCCTGTGTAAGCGTCACCGGCTCGATCGACAAGTCCACTGTCGCGGGCCGCACAATTTCGCCGAGCAGGAACGCCTCCTGCGTCTGCCGGCGCGGCACGGTCACGATGTCGCCATCACGCATGACCAGGTTGTTTTCGGTATAGCCCTGTTCGAGAAAGGCCTGCAGATCAACCGGATAGACCTGACCGCCACGCTGGAGCGTGATGCGCGAGGCGTCAGCCGTGTTTTTCATCCCGCCTGCTGCGCTGATTGCTTCGAGCATGGTGAGAGCTACTGTGTTGAGCGGCTGCCTGCTGGGGGCGTTCACCTCGCCCGCGACATTGACGTGCTGCGAGCTGAATTGCGTGACCCGCACTTCGACCTGAGGGTCGGGGATGAATTCGGCCAGACGTAGCGCGATGTCGCTGCGGATGTCCTGCACCGCGCGCCCGCGCGCCTGCACCTGCCCGATGAACGGGTAGAAGAACGACCCATCGGCCTGCACCGAAAACCCGCCAACGCTAGTTTCCTCGCCCGTCGAGATGTTCAGTTCCGGGTGGTCAAAGACTATGACCGACAACAGGTCGCCGGTTCCGACCCGGTATTCCCAGCCGGTGGCGGCCCGCAGGGTCGTGCGCTGTGGCCCGCGGGCCGGGCGCGCGAAGCTGGCAATATTATTGGCGTCCAACCGGATGATATTGATGTCGGGGGTGAGTTCCTGCTGTGCCTCGGGCGTGACCGGAAAGGACGTGAATCCGTCCGCGCAGGCCGACAAGACCATTGTGGCGACAAGAAGAATCAGTTGGCGCATTGGTCTCACGTTCAGCAGCTCCCCCTGACTGTCTAGTGCGGAGGGTTGCCGTAAGTAAACACTGAGTCTCGGCTGTTTGGGCCAAAGATCGGCGGGTGGGTGCCGATTCAACTTTGGGTTTCATGACGGTCGAACGGGTGCGATGTGGCTGTTGCTTGTCGGATAAGCTGCGCCGGATCAAACCCTTTGCGCAGGACAGACTATTGTGGCGCAGGGTCAATAGCGACGACTGTGCCGGGCGTGACGCAATGAACGCTGACCTCGTGTCGGTGATTGGAATTGCGAAAGATATTGCTGGTGGGCGACCCTGTACTACCGACACAGCAGTTTTTCCCATATTCTATTGGACAAGGTGTCCCGCAATTTCTGACTGCGGGACACCCTACCAATCCAAAGCGGCCAACGCCTGGATACCGTCAGCGGCCAAGAGACGTCTTTGGACACCTTTGGTATAGATTTCGGAAGTACGCGCCTCGGTGTGGGCCATCACAGCCATAATCTGGTGCTGGCTACAGCCGGATTCAGCCATTAGTTCTGCCACCGCCTTACGAACTCCATGCGATGAACGCCCGGACAGTCCAGCCGCAATGCACCAGCGCTGGACCCGAACGCGCAACGCTTCTGTAGAGGCAAAGGGCTTGCCTTTTTCATTCAGAATGTAAGTTGGACCCACAATCTTTGCTGCTCGTGTCGCCTTGAAAAGTGTCGGCAGCATTGGGATTGATACCGGTGCTGACCCTTTCTTTCGCGGTTGCCATTCAAGCCATGTTTGACCGTTGTGGGTCACTTCCTGATCGCGCCCCAACCAGATTGCATCGCCGATGCGGCAGGCAGTGAATGCCTGCAGTGTCAGCCACAGATATGCGGTTGTACCTTCAGGGTGCGTATCCTTGAACGCCTTTAGATCTGCCGGTGTCCATGGCTTTGCACCACCCTTCGGGTTGCGGTTGATTGGCGCGATGCCAGCTGCAGGGTTGTGGCTAATTTCGTCGCGTTCGATCGCCCAAGAGTAGACCGCTCGAATGGATTTAATGAGGTTGTCGGCTGCGCCGGGTCGGTTTGCCCAAGAATCTCGGATCTCGACAAATGCAGTGGTGGGTGCGTCCATGTCGCAATCACCATAGCGAATGCCTTCATGGTCCAGAAAGTCGCAGAGGCGCGCCAGCACGCTGCGCCTCTGTTTTAGGGTGGCCGCCGACATTTGACCGGCTTCGACCATCTTCCGCAGGAATTCGAGATACCGCCCGACCAGCCAATCAAGCGAATGTTCAGCGACCTTAGATCTGGCGGGCGTCCAGATTTCCCCAATGCGGGCGGCGTAGTAGAAGTGGGGGAAATCGGAGTGTTCTGGGCTGACCGGGATTGTGATGCGACGGCGTTTGTCGCCTTCGACGCGAACTCTATGGCGCGGTGACCCGTTGCGATTTCGTTCTATCAATAGTCCCGGAAAGTCGATGCGCACCCGATTCACCTTTTTGCCCACTTCTTGGCCTTCAACGCGTGGTCATTGTCCGTTTGGGTGTCCACGGTTTCTTGGGCCATCGTTTCCACCCTGACAGTGCCGTCTTTGCTAACGATGACGGCGGTCGGGATGAGCCCTGCAGCTTTCGCAGCTTCGATGGTGCGCTGAATTGCAGCCTTTGTCACTATGGGTGCGGGCATATTGTCCCCATCTCACCTAAAGCCTTTGATGGATCGTGGGTTTCATGGTGGCGAATCTGGTTGGTTCACACCCCAAAATAGAGCGCGATTGAACCAGCCCCAGCGGCGGAAATCCGTCGATACTGGCCAACTCTTCCCTCGTTCTCTTCGAATTTATGATGCTTTCATCGACACAGGCCAAATGCACAACAAGCGGCGGTTTTAAGTTTCTGTCACCGATCCGGGACTGTGCAAAACTGGCGCGGAGCACCGCCTAGGCTACCGTGAATGCGATGGAAAACTCTGAACATCCCGACCGTGCAGAATACCAAACTTTCACAACGACCTGGGAAGGCATCGCGTTGGAGATCCGACATTGCCCATGCTGGTTCTCTGCACCGGAAGACGACTTCGTCACGCAGCACATCGAAATCCGTAGTCAGGACAAGCGCCTGCTGCCCATTACCGAGACCGGCTACCGGTCACATTTCATGAACGGCACTTATGCTTTGGCTGAGTTCGACAACGATCCAGTCGCGTTTGTGCTGTGGTGGCTCGACGAAGCCGCAAAGGATCCGAACTGGAAGCGCAAGGAAGAGGATGATCGGCAAGGCTTACTTTTCTGATGGCTCAATTCGCATTAGCTATGCACTCTCCGATACGATAGAACGGAACATGAACGGAGGAGGCGCGCATGGACCATCACGACTACATGGCCTGGCTATCT
>Ga0105050_10004533_pt1 | contig 18462 bp, 16 predicted proteins | sample FRY01_FD_78088 | JGI IMG/M metagenome (GOLD analysis project Ga0105050, IMG submission 78088) | Freshwater microbial communities from Lake Fryxell liftoff mats and glacier meltwater in Antarctica - FRY-01 | ecosystem: Environmental > Aquatic > Freshwater > Ice > Glacier meltwater ... | reverse complement strand
TTATTATTTATGAAAAAAACAATGTTCTTACTGCTGATTTTGCTGACCTTCACGGGACAAGCACAAATGAAAGCAGATGATGTAAAAACGTTTACCCTAGAAAACGGAATGAAATTTCTGGTTGTAGAAGATTTTTCTATTCCAAATGCCAATATGTACTTTTTTTATAAAGTAGGGAGCCGAAATGAGCACCAAGGAATAACGGGGCTTTCCCATTTTTTTGAACACATGATGTTCAACGGAGCCAAGAAATATGGTCCAAAACAATTTGACCGAACTATGGAATTTAATGGTGGTGCCAATAATGCCTATACTACCGAAAATGTCACCGTATATACGGATTGGTTTCCAGCAGCTTCCGCAGAGATTATGTTTGATCTTGAAGGAGATAGAATTTCCAGCTTGAGCATTGACCCAAAAATGGTGGAAAGCGAGAGAGGTGTTGTATTAAGTGAGCGTCGAACAGGTCTTGAAAACTCGCCATGGCGCCCTTTGTCCGAAGCTTTGCAGGCGACTGCTTTTCAGGAACATCCGTATCACTGGCCGGTTATTGGGTATGAAGACGATATGAAAAACTGGACCCAACAAGATTTGGAACGCTATTTCAAAACTTATTATGCGCCAAATAATTGTGTTGTCGTGGTTTCTGGAGCCCTAAAAATGGAAAAAGTGAAGGAATTTGCCAAGAAATATTTGGAACCTATTCCTGCCCAACCAGCTCCACCAAAAGTGCATATCGTAGAACCAGCCCAAACAGGCGAACGAAGAATTACCATCAAGAAAGAAGTTGAAACTCCTTATTTAATGATTGGTTATAAAACTCCGGAATCTAAAAATGAAGATTATTATGCGTTAAATATTCTTAGTTCCGTCCTTTCAAGCGGAAATTCTTCCAGATTGTATGCATCACTGGTGGATCAAAAACAATTAGCCACGCAGGTTGCCACTGATTATGGTGATACTTTAGACCCTAATCTTTTTAATATCTATGCTGTTGCCAATGAAAATAGTAAAGAAACGGATTTGGAACAAGCTGTTTATGTAGAGATTGAAAAAATAAAAAATGATGGCATCAGCGAAAAAGAACTTCAAAAAATTAAAAATCAGAAATTAATGGAGTTTTACAATCAGGTAGAAACCATCAATGGGAAATCAAATAATATTGGAACTTACGAAGTGTTTTTTGGAGATTATAGAAAAATGTTCGATGCACCAGCCAACTATAATAAAGTGACCGTTGCCGACGTGCAAAGGGTTGCCAAAAAATATTTGACCAAAAGTAACCGAACAGTCGCCGTATTAAAAACCAATGTAGAAGAGTAAATCATGAAAAAAAATATGCAAAAACTTATATTGTGTTTACTGATATTTGTAAGCAGTAACCTTTCGGCTCAAGGTTTCAAACTACCCAATTACACCACTTTTAAATTGCCGAGCGGACTCACGGTTTCCTTGATGGAGCAACACGATGTGCCTATTATTAGTGTTTCTGTTATTCTGCCTGCGGGTGCAATTTATGACTATGACAAAGCAGGATTGGCTTCATTGACGGCTCTTTCGCTAAAACACGGTACCAAAAATTTTCCAAAAACAAAATTGGACGAAGAATTGGACTTTTTGGGTGCCAATGTTGATACCTATGCTACAAAGGAATTTGCCGGACTTTCTTCCAATTTTGCTTCAAAGGATAAATCCAAAGTGCTGAATATCATCAAAGAAATTATACTAAATCCTGTTTTTGATGCTGCCGAATTCGAAAAAGAAAAAAGTCGCTTGTTGGTTTCGTTGGGACAACAAAAAGAAAGCCCAAAATCGGTAATTGGCTCCTATTTTGACGCCTTATTGTACGGAAATCACGTCTATGCGAATGTCAAAAATGGCAATAAGTCAACCGTTGGAAAACTGACCGTAAATGATGTAAAAGATTTTTACAAAACAAATTACAAACCTAATGAGGCTGCTATAAGTATTGTTGGAGATTTCAATGCCAATGAAATGAAAGCAACACTAAGCAAGTTGTTTTCCGGTTGGGAAAAGTCGGCAGCAAAAACAGATAATCTGGCATCAAAACAAATTAATCTGCCTACTGAAAACAGGGTTTTGTTAGTGAATAAAGGAGATGCCAAAGAAACCACCTTTTACATAGGATCGCCAGGAGTTAGTCGCAACAATCCAGATTATGTGGCTATTGAAGTCGTAAATACCCTTTTTGGAGGACGTTTTACTTCGATGCTGAATGACGAATTGAGAGTAAATTCGGGTTTGACTTATGGTGCTGGAAGTAGATTTAATAATTTAAAAAATGGAGGTTCTTTTTATATTTCCACTTTTACGGCTTCTAAAACAACAGAACCTGCAATCGATAAGGCATTGGAAGTGCTGAAAAATTTACACACAAAAGGTATCGATACAACAGCCCTGAGTTCTGCAAAAAATTATGTAAAAGGACAGTTTCCACCAGATTATGAAACAACGGAACAGCTGGCGAGCTTGCTTTCGCAAATGTTTTGGTATAATTTTGACAAATCGTTTATTGACAACTTTGAAAAAGAGGTGGATAGTCTTGATTTGGCGAAAGCCAACCAAATTATTGCAAAATATTTTCCTAAAGACAAACTCCAATTTGTGTTAATTGGCAAATCGGAAGAGATTAAGAAAATTGCCGAGAAATATGGCAAAGTCACCGAAGTGCAAATAGCGGATGACATCAAAAAAATGAAATGATAAAAAAGGGAATTAATTTTCCCTTTTTTTTGGTCAAAACATTCGTTGCCGTGATTTAGGAATTATTTTCAATGTCAAAATAACCTTTGTTTTTTATTTTGGTAGAGAAAAAATTCAAAAACAAGATAACAAAAAATAGAAATAACAAAGCTTGAATAGTGGCCAATACTTTTCCAATGGTAGTCACGGGATAAAAATCACCGTATCCAATTGTTGATGAAGTCATAGCGCTGAAATAAACAGCGTCAAACCAATGATTTAAAGGCTTGTTCAAAAAATTTCCGCAGGAATATAAAACAGCAAACGCGAGTATTATTTCAATATAATTAAGGAAAAGCAAGAGCATTGACCTTTTATAAGATCGCGGTTTCGAAAACATATCCGATGCAAAAATTAATGTGGGAATGTATAAAACGGTTTCCAGCAGGACATAAACCATAATCCAAATCACAAAATTATGTTCTTGCCAATGATAAATCAAAATCAATAAAGGGAAGATGACTTTAAGCAAAACATAAAAATCCAAAGCCAAATCCCGATACTCATATCCTTTTAGACAGGCTAAATATTTGATGTAAACTCCTGGAAAAAACAACTGCGAAGAAGAAAGAAATAATCTAACTATTTTCTCTATTCCGTTGTCATCTTGGTGGTTGTTGTTCCAGATGGCTTTAATGTTTTGAATGCGTTTTTCTAGGGGATTATAATCCGGTTTTGACAACCTTGACACATTTCCTAGCAACAATTTCTTTAGAATAGATTTCATAAATTTTATGATGAAATAACACCTCTAATGTACGAAATAATTATATGACTTTTCGAAATAAAATCGATTTAAAGTTTGCTTTCAACTACAATCAACTCATTTAGTTCTTCTACTTTGTGCAATTTTGTTGTGGTATAATGAGTCGTATCAAAAGCATTTAAAAAACCCAGATTAAGTTTTTTTTGTTTTTCGTTTAAAACCATTGTGTTAAAAAGAATAAAACCTTTCGGCTGTAACAGGTCGCAAATTCTATTTATGAAAAATGTTTCAAACAAAAAGTTGGGCATTTTAATGTCCTGAAAAATATCAATGATGATTAAGTCGTAACTATTATTGGTTTTCAAAACAAATTCAAAAGCATCATCAATAATTATTTCCAGATTTTTAATTTGATCCAGATGAAAATATTCATTGGCGATAGAAATCACGTATTTATCGATTTCGACTCCTATAATTTTTCCTTCAAAATTAATTTCGTCAACCAATGTTTTGATGACACTTCCACCAGCAACTCCCAAAACGAGAATGTTGTCCATAGTTTTGATTCTTTCGAAACCTATAAATTTCAATCCTTTTCTCAAAATCCGTTGCAAGCTTCCGTACGAATAGTTGGTGTTTTGCTGTCTAAAACCAATTGACCATCGGTCCAAGTTACTTCCAGCGTTTGGCTAATGTTGGATTTTTGTTGAAACACGTTGATTGGAATGATGTAACTGAAAAGCTTTTTGAACATTAGAGATATTTTTTTCAAAAATAGGAGAATAATGTTAATTTTACCAAAAATAGGTTCCAAATGAAAAAAAGTTTTTACAAGTTTATTTTTTTTAAATTAATGGGTTGGAAAATTGAGGGCACCATTGACGACAACATCAAGAAATGTGTTCTGATGGTAATGCCTCACACCAGTTGGCATGACTTCTATTTGGGAATATTTACCAGAGGAATTACGGGTGTAGACATGAATTATATCGCCAAAAAAGAGCTCTTTCGTTTTCCATTCGGATTTTATTTCCGTTGGATGGGAGGCGCGCCAATAGACCGAACGGGAAGTTTGAACAAAGTAGATGCCATTGCGAAAGTATTTGACAATTACGAAGAATTTAGATTGGCCATTGCACCGGAAGGAACCAGAAAAAAAGTCAACGAACTCAAATCGGGATTTTATTATATTGCCGTAAAAGCAAATGTTCCCATAATCACGGTAGCCTTTGATTTTGGACGAAAAACAGTAAGTCTTGGCCAACCTAATTTTCCAACTGCAAATTATGAAGCTGATCTAAAAATATTGTTGAAAAATTTTGATGGCGTAATCGGAAAAGATTCAGATAAAGGTTTTGACTTTGAAAAATAATTTATTCTGGCGAGTAAGTAGAAAAAGTCCCATTTTTATAGAAAATAACAATTCGGTCAATTTCTGCATTATTTTTTTGTAAAGCTGAGTTTTGAGTATTTAAGAAATTTGTTCCCGGTTTTTCTTCTGCCTGATCTTTTTTGTTGGGCAAATCTTCAGAAAACAAATCTGCTGTTTTCTCGATTTTGGGCAATTCCTTCTGACTGTTGGAAATTGGAGTAGGAGATGCAACAAAGATGTCACTTTTAAATTCCGATTTCGGAAAAGTTCCCTTTCCATTCAAAATCCAATACAAATCCACATCGGGAAAAACATCCAAAATTTTAAGAATAAAATCCAGACTTGGTTTGTTTCTGCCAGAAAGTAGGTGAGACAGACTAGAACGTTGCACCCCTATTTTATCGGCAAATGTGGAAGCATTTAAACTGTAATAATCAAGTATAATTTCCAGCCTTTTTATAAAATCTTCTATGTTTACCATTGTAAATTAGTTTAATGAATATCTATTTTACAAATGTAACAAAAAAGAACTAATACACCAAAATTACATCTGTAAATCATTAAAAAAACAGTATTTAAGTACAATTATAGCTTTCGATAAAAGTATATAAATAACTGATAAATAATAAAATAACAAAGTATTATATAAAGCAAAACAATTGTCAATAATTGGAGTCAAGACAAGAAATAGATTCGTATTAAATCTGTTTACATAAATAAATAGTTTATTGATTTTGTATGTTTACAAATGTAAAAATAAAGATGTTTACTTTTGTAAAACAAAATTTCACCTATGGATTTAGAACAATTATTCACTCAAAATAAAGAGCAATCGTTGCAGGGTCGTTACATCACTTTGGAAGATATTGAGCCTTTATTAAAAAAAATTACTGCTAATAATCAATTGGAAATTATTGGAAAATCAGTACTTGGTAATCCTATTTATAAATACCAAATTGGTACCGGAAAAACTAAAATTCTGCTTTGGTCCCAAATGCACGGAAATGAAGGCACAACTACAAAAGCCTTGTTTGATTTTTTGAATGTTTTAAATGGCCATTCAGAATTAGCTAATAAATTGCTTCATTCTTTCACTTTTTGTTTTATTCCGATGCTAAATCCTGATGGAGCTAAATTATACACCCGTGAAAATGCGAATAAAGTAGATTTGAATCGGGATTCACAAAATCTTTCGCAACCGGAAAGCAAGGTTTTGAGAGCGACTTTCGAAAGTTTTAAACCTGATTTTTGTTTCAATCTTCACGATCAGCGCACAATTTTTGGTGTTTCGAACACTGGGAAGCCAGCAACCGTATCTTTTTTGGCGCCAGCCTATAACGATGCTAGGGAAATAAACGAATCTCGATTGAAGGCAATCAATTTAATTGCCGGAATAAATGATGTTTTGCAGCAATACATTCCGGGCCAAATTGGGCGTTTTGATGATTCGTTCAATATAAATTGCATTGGCGATACTTTTCAATTTATGGGAGTTCCAACGGTTTTGTTTGAAGCAGGGCATTTTCCGAATGATTATCTTAGAGAAGAAACCCGTAAATATATTTTTATGGCATTGATTTCAAGCTTTCTAATACTGAGCGAAAACGATATAGTTATCAATAAATTTGATAAATATTTGAGTATTCCTCAAAATAATGTCATTTTTTATGATTTTATGTATAAAAATATCAAAATAAATTATGATGGTATTGAAATAATCACCAATTTTGCTGCTCAATACAAAGAGGAGTTGGTTGAAAATCAAATTTGTTTTAACGCTTACGTCGTTAATATAGGCGAATTGGATGATTATTTTGGACATTTTGAATATAATGCAGAAGGTGCCTTATATAGCGATAATAAAAATAATATTCCTAAATTAAATCAAAAAGCTGATTTTTATTTAAATAATTCCTTAAAGATTGTAAATGGTTTGATGATTTCTTAAAAAAAATCGCTACCATTTGTATTTATGTAAATTTTTGCAATTGCAACTAATAATAATAATTTAAGAATTATGAGTAAATTCCGTTTAGATGAAGTAGACCACCAAATATTGGATATGTTGATTGACAACACTAGAATTCCATTTACAGACATTGCCAAAAAACTTTTAATCTCTGCCGGTACCGTGCACGTTAGGGTCAAAAAGATGGAAGACGCTGGAATAATAATGGGTTCATCATTAGTTCTTGATTATGATAAATTAGGATACTCTTTTATCGCTTATGTGGGCGTTTTTCTTAATAATACTTCGCAAACTAAATTTGTTTTGCAACGTATTAACGAGATTCCTTTTGTAACGGTTGCTTCTGTGACAACTGGAAAGTTTAATATTTTCTGCAAGATTAGAGCTAAAGACACCAAACATGCAAAAGATGTTATCTTTATGATTGATGATATCGAAGGTGTTTATAGAACAGAAACTATGATTTCATTAGAGGAAAGCATCAATGATAAAAAGCGTTTAATGCATACTATTTTTAAGAATATGTAATTCATTTGAAGCTGTTTACACCTACAACCTCAAGTGAATTCTTGAGGTTTTTTTTTGACTAACTATTAATTTGCTACTACAACTAATTTTAACAATATTATGTACACACTTCCAAAAATAGAACGTTTCAACCAAGAGGTTCTTTCCAAATATCACATCTACAACAGCGTTTTTATAACGTTGCCCTTTGATTCCATCGATAATACTGGAGTTATGCTTCCCTTATTTACAGATGTTTGTGATTCTGGTTTTAAAAAACAGGAAACACCTAAAGAAATTGTTGATTTTTTTGCAGAGAAATACTTGCATAGTGTTTCCGAAACCGAAAAAATTGATTTAATGTTTCGTTTTATCCAATATATCGAACGCCAAATTGTGCTTTTTGATGCTATTGAAGATGCCGCTTTTCCAGTAGTGCATAATATGGAAGGAAGAGGTTCCTTAAGAGATATTAAAGAAAAATCAGATGCCAAGAATAACAAAGAAGAACTGATTGATTTCCTTGAAAATTTCAATGTTAGAGCTGTTTTAACGGCCCATCCCACTCAGTTTTATCCCGGTGCAGTTTTGGGGATTATCAATGATTTGACCGATGCCATTCGTAATAATGACTTGCTTGACATTAAACAATTACTGGCTCAACTTGGAAAAACACCTTTTATCCAAAACGAAAAACCAAATCCTTATGACGAAGCGGTCAGTTTGATTTGGTATCTTGAAAACGTGTTTTATGAAACTTCTGGCGAAATGGTTCATTACCTTCAAAAGAATGTTTTCAATGGCGAATTCATTCAAAATCAATTAATAAAACTAGGGTTTTGGCCGGGTGGCGATCGTGATGGAAATCCATTTGTAACAACCGAAATTACCCTAAAAGTTGCCGAAAGACTAAGAACTTCTATATTGAAATGCTATTACGTCGAAATGAGAAGTTTAAAACGAAAGCTGACCTTTTATGAAGTAGATGTTTTGGTGTCTGAGCTGGAGAATAAATTATACCGTTCGGTTTTTTATTCAAAAGGAGAGATTTACATTACTTTGGATGAATTCAAAACCCAATTAAATAAAATTAGAACCATCGTAATCGAGAAACACCAATCTTTGTATTTAGAAGAATTGGAAGCATTACTCATCAAAGTGAATTTATTTGGATTCCATTTTGCTTCTTTAGATATCCGACAAAACAGTAAAATACACGACGCTGTTTTCAAGGATGTGGTTCAATTTTATTGGAATTCGGGTTCAACTGTTTTTCCTGAAAATTATTTTGAGTTAAACGAAGATGAAAAAATTGCTGTTTTATCAAATGCCAAAGGAAATCTAGACACAAATGTATTCAATGATGAAATAACAAAATCGACTCTAGAATCCATACAAGTTATAAAGAAAATTCAAGAATCAAACGGAGAATCTGGCGCAGACAGATATATCATCAGCAATAACGAAAGTGCATTGAATGTTATGGAAACTTTTGCGCTTTTCCACTTAAACGGCTGGGATGATTTATCTGTCGATATTATTCCTTTATTCGAATCCGTCACTGATTTACAAAACGCACATATTATTATGGAAAAACTCTACAATAATCCGGCGTATGACAGTCATTTGACCAAGAGAAACAGGAAACAAACCATTATGCTGGGTTTTTCTGACGGAACAAAAGACGGTGGTTATTTGATGGCCAATTGGAGTATTTACAAAGCTAAAAAAGAGTTGACCGCAATGTCTAGAAAATATGGAATTCACGCCATTTTCTTTGACGGCCGTGGTGGACCTCCAGCTCGTGGTGGTGGAAAAACACATAAATTCTATGCTTCATTGGGGCCAAAAATTGAAAATGACGAAATCCAAATTACAGTGCAAGGGCAAACCATAAGTTCTAACTTTGGCACATTGGATTCTTGCCGTTATAACCTAGAAAACTTGTTGAGTGCCGGTGTTACCAATCATATTTTTAGCAAAGGACAAAATGAATTGACTAGCGGCGAAACAGCTATTTTAAATCAGTTGGCAGGATTGGGATATGAAAAGTATTTGGGTTTCAAGAATCATCCGAAATTTATTCCCTACTTGGAGCAAATGAGTACTTTGAAATATTATGCGAAAACTAATATTGGTAGCCGTCCTTCTAAAAGAAGTAAATCGGAAAATCTCGATTTTGCTGATTTGAGAGCTATTCCATTTGTGGGTTCTTGGAGCCAATTGAAACAAAACGTACCAGGTTTCTTTGGGGTTGGAACAGCTTTGAAACATTTTGAAGATAATGGACAATGGGATAAAGTTCAAGATTTGTATAACGACTCTTTGTTCTTTAAAACTTTGTTGGAAAACAGTATGATGTCCTTGGCTAAATCATTCTTTCCTTTAACGGCTTATATGCGAAATGATCCTGAATTTGGAGATTTTTGGCAAATTATTTATGATGAATTTTTGGAAACAAAAAGATTATTATTGAAAATTGCAGGACACAAAGGATTGATGGAAAATTATCCTGATGGAAAAGCATCTATTGATATTAGAGAGCGTATTGTACTGCCTTTGTTGACAATACAGCAATATGCTTTGTTGAGAATTAATGAATTGAACAAGGAAAAAAACCCAGATTTTAAGTTGATAAAAACCTATGAGAAGATTGTTACCCGTTCTCTTTTTGGAAACACAAATGCAAGCAGAAACTCGGCTTAATTCTTGAAATTCCATAATTTAAAATTAAATAAAGAATCTTATGAATTCCAATCAATTGCCCGAAAATGAATATTCTGCATTCAATGCGACTTACATCAACGCGATTGAAAATTTGGATTTATTGGAAGAATTAGAAATTAGTTTACACGATTTTATCAAGTTTGTCCAAAACATCCCTTTGGATAAATTTGATTATCGGTATGCTGAAGGGAAGTGGACAATCAAAGATATTATCCAGCATATTATAGATGCCGAAAGAATTTTTGGATATCGCGCTTTGCGAATTTCCAGAAACGACCAAACCCTACTTCCTGGATTTGAAGAAAATGATTATGTAGAAAATACCGATGCCAATGGTAGAAGTATTCAAGAATTATTAACAGAATTTTCGGCTGTACGACATTCCAATTTATTTCTGTTCAAAAGTTTTTCAGAAGAACAATTGACCAGAATGGGCATCGCATCTAGTCATCCAATTTCGGTAAGAGCACTGGGATTTTTGATGATAGGACATTCAAAGCATCATCAAAGAGTTTTTCAAGAGCGGTATTTGTGATTTTTGCCACCGAGGTATAACTTTGTCAAAGTTTAAAACTTTGACAAAGTTATATTAAGTGGAATTGCCTCTTTCTCAATTATTGCCAAACCAATTCTGATTTTATCATAAGCGATTTGTTCCTCGAAATAGTCAAAGTAGGGTTTTAAAGCGTTTGGCGATTCTAGTTTAATTGTCGCTGCTGCAATTTTTGCAATTTCCTCGGTTGTGATATAAGAACTTAAATCTATTGCATGTCCATCGCTATATAATTTGGCCAAATGGGATGTAATTGTGCTAAGACCTAAATTTCTTTTGGCAGCAATATCTTCAACTGTTAGTCCTGATTGTAATAATTCAAAAGTTTCCTTATAAGTGCTTCCTTCTTTTTTGGTTCGGACGGTTTTGTTTTTTTGAAATTCAATAATTGCCTTGATAAATGCATCTCCATATTTTTCCAATTTTGCTTTTCCAACTCCGTCAATGGTTAAGAATTCGGTATCACTCATTGGTCTTTCTGTTTCGAGTTGTTTCAAAGTGGCATCGTTGAAAATTATGTAGGCAGGAACTCCTTCCTCTTTGGCAATTTCGGAACGAAGTTTTCGCAGGGTTTCAAAAAGAGAATTCGCAGCAGTTCGACTTGCTCGTTCTTTTGTTTCAGGTTTGCCTTTGCTTATTTTTTGAACCGTTGTCAATTGCACTTTTTCGCCTTCAAACAAAACTTTCTTGGCAAATGACGTTAATTTTATTTTGTTTTGCTGATGAAAAGCAATCTCGCAATAACCTAAATTAATGAGTTGAATTAGGTATTGGTTCCAATCATACCAAGAAATATCGGCACCAACGGCGTAAGTTTTCAAATTCTGATAGCCTTTATCATAAATAGAAGCATTTTTAGAACCTCTCAAAAAGTCAACAATTACGGGTAATGCTTCCGATTCTTGTAAACGAATTACGGCCGACAATGCTTTTTGGGCAATTATAGTTCCATCGAAAAAAGCGGGTGGATTTTTACAAATGTCACAATTGCCACAATTTTCGGTAACCAATTCTCCAAAATAAGAAAGTAATATTTTTCTGCGACAACTCAACGCATCGGCATATTGCTTCATTCGTTCCAGTTTTGCCAGTTGTACTTCGGCATTCAAACCTTCGGAAGCAAATTTTTGCAACTGAATCATATCACCATAACTTTCGAACAAAACCGTTTCTGATGGCAAACCATCTCGACCGGCACGACCAATTTCTTGGTAATAGCCTTCAATATTTTTGGGTAAATTATAATGAATTACCCAACGCACATTAGATTTATCAATTCCCATCCCAAAAGCAATGGTGGCACAAACTACTTGGCATTCATCATTTATAAATTCATCTTGAGTTTTCGATCGAAGTTTACTATCCAAACCTGCGTGATAGGCTTTGGCATTAATTCCAATTTTTTGTAACTTTTCAGCAAGTTCTTCGGTAGTTTTTCGACTCAAGCAATATACGATGCCACATTCGTTGGGCTTGTCTTTTATAAAATCGATGATTTGTTTTACTCGGTCTAAAGCTGGACGAACTTCTAAACTCAAATTTTTTCTATCAAACGAAGCGACGACTATTTTTGGGTTGAGCAAATTCAATTGTTCGGAAATATCCGTTCGAGTTGCTTTATCCGCAGTTGCGGTCAACGCGAGGATTGGAGTAGAAGGGAAGCGGTTTTTCAAATAGCCCAAATTAGTATAAGCTGGTCGAAAATCGTGACCCCAAGCCGAAATACAATGCGCTTCATCAATCGCAATTAAGCTTATTTTAATTTGGTTGAAAGCATTTTCGAGATAGGATAAACTCTCTGGAGCAACATAAACCAACTTGACTTTGTTGTCTTTTAGGTTTTGAATGTTCAATTGTTGTTCCTCGTTGGATTGGCTACTATTAATAAAACAGGCAGCAATTCCGTTGGCTTTTAAACTATCGACTTGATCTTTCATCAAGGCAATCAGTGGCGAAATTACGATTGTGATTCCTGGTAAAACCAAAGCAGGGAGTTGAAAACAAATTGATTTTCCTCCTCCGGTTGGCATAATGGTCAAAGTATCTTGTCCAGCAAGGATGCAGTTGATAATGTCTTCTTGATTGGGTCTAAATTTTTCGAACCCGAAATTTTCTTTAAGTTTGGCGTGTAAAATTGTTGTTGTCATATTGGCGTATATTTTTAACGAAAGTAACAAAAAAAGGAACTCGATTAGGAGTTCCTTTTCATTTATGGAATAATTGTCTTATTCGTCTTCGTCGTCTTCATCATCAGACGCTTCTTCATCTGCATCTTCATCGTCGTCGTCATCAGAATCATCAGAATCATCATCGTCTTTATAGTCGGGTTTGTCTAAACTAGCTCCGTCGTCAGCATCTTCATCATCATCATCGTCAAGTCCTTTCATTGGTAAAACAGGATCAATATCAACTGCTATTTCATCATCTTCGTCGTAATTTTCAATTCTATCAGCAAGTTTGGTGCTTACTTTTACTAAATAAATAGTATCATCAGTTCGTACTTCAACAGCTTCAATAAGTTCGTTTTTTGCGTTTCTAAAACGGATGATGTTTGAATCATCATATCCGTCAGGAAATCTCTCGACCAAAAGGTTCAAGATTTCGTGGGTAAGTTTTGCGTAGTCAACAATTACTCTTTTCATAAAAATAGTCTATAAATCCAACAAATAGGCGAAAATTAAAGGAGCAACGATAGTGGCATCCGACTCGATAATAAATTTTGGGGTTTTGATGTCTAATTTTCCCCAAGTAATTTTTTCATTTGGCACAGCTCCAGAATAAGAACCATAACTGGTTGTCGAATCTGAAATTTGGCAAAAATAGCTCCAGAACGGAATGTCGTGCATTTCCATATCCTGGTATAACATTGGAACAACGCAAATTGGAAAATCTCCAGCAATTCCACCACCAATTTGGAAAAAACCTATGCCTTTTGCACTGTTTTTAGGATACCAATCTGATAAATATACCATATATTCTATACCAGATTTCATAGTTGATGCTTTCAGTTCTCCTTTGATAACATAAGAAGCAAATATATTTCCCATCGTGCTATCTTCCCATCCCGGTACAATAATAGGTAAATTTTTCTCTGCAGCGGCATACATCCAACTGTCTTTTAAGTCAATTTCGTAATATTCTTCCAAAACTCCCGAAAGCAACATCTTGTACATAAATTCGTGCGGGAAATATCTTTCACCATTATCATCGGCATCTTTCCAGATTTTGAAAATGTGTTTTTGCAAACGACGAAATGCTTCATGCTCTGGAATACAAGTATCGGTAACTCGATTTAATCCTCTTTCTAATAAAGCCCATTCGTCTTCTGGTGTCAAATCACGATAATTTGGCACTCTTTCGTAGTGCGAATGTGCCACTAAATTCATAATGTCTTCCTCAAGATTTGCACCTGTGCAAGAAATAATTTGTACTTTATCTTTACGAATTATTTCGGCAAAAATTTTCCCAATTTCGGCGGTACTCATTGCACCAGCCATACTTACCATCATTTTTGCCCCGTTGGCTAATTGTTGTTCGTACGCTTTTGCGGCATCAACTAAAGATGCAGAGTTGAAATGCAAATAATGCTTTTCGATAAACTGACTGATTGGTCCTTTACTCATTTTTTTAAATTTAAAGATTTAAAAATCAAAAACTTGAAAAAACATTTTCAAATTTAACGAATTTTTAATTTAACTAATTGTGCATTAACTATTTATTTTCTGTCGTAACCTAATATTTTTAAAACTTGTTCTGCTGTTTGTTGTTCCGAGAAAACTTCGGTTGCCAATATTCCGTTTTCATCTTTGTCAATTAAAATATGTTTTGGTTCTGGAATCAAGCAGTGATGCAAACCGCCGTACCCGCCTATGGTTTCTTGATACGCTCCTGTGTTGAAAAATCCAATATATAGAGGTTTTTCTTTGTTGTATTTTGGCAAATAAATGGCATTCATATTTTGCTCAGAATTGTAATAATCATCGCTGTCACAGGTCATTCCGCCTAGTAAAACTCTTTCGTAAGTATCATTCCAACGATTAACCGCCAGCATAATAAAACGTTTGTTGATAGCCCAAGTATCTGGTAAAGTGGTGATGAAAGAGGAATCAATCATGTTCCATTTTTCCCTATCGTTTTGTTGCTTTTGATACAAAATTTGATAAATGGCTCCACCGCTTTCGCCAACGGTATAAGAACCAAATTCGGTGAAAATATTGGGAACATCCACTTCGGCTTCGTCACAGGCAATCTTGATTTGATTGATAATTTCGTCAATCATATATTGATAATCATATTCAAATGCTAAGGAGTTTTTTATTGGAAAACCACCACCAATGTTTAATCCATCCAGCGAAGGACATTCCTTTTTCAAGGCAACATATACTTTAATACATTTTACCAATTCGTTCCAATAATAAGCATTATCGTTAATTCCAGTATTAATAAAAAAGTGTAACATTTTAAGTTCCAACTTCTTGTTATCCTGAATTTGTTTTTTATAAAACTGAACTATGTTTTTGTAGCCAATGCCAAGTCGGGAAGTATAAAATTCGAATTTTGGCTCTTCCTCTGCTGCAATACGAATCCCAATTTTGAATTTTCTTTTTATTTTTTCCTGCAAAAGATCTAGTTCCTCGTAATTGTCAATTATTGGAATCGTATTTTTATATCCGCTATTAATGATTCGCGCAATGTTATCGATGTATTGTTCTCTTTTAAATCCATTGCAAATCACGTAGGTGCTCTTGTTAATTTTGCCTGAAGCCATCAAATTTTCAACAATATTAATGTCAAAAGCCGAAGAAGTTTCTATGTGAATGTTGTTCTTGAAAGCTTCATTCATTACATATTCAAAATGAGAACTTTTGGTACAATAGCAATAGTAATATTTGGCCTCATAATTGTTTTTTTCCATTGACTTACGAAACCAGTTTTTGGCTTTGTTGATGTTGTTGGAAATTTGTGGCAAATAGGTAAATTTTAATGGTGTACCATATTTTTCGACTAGTTTCATCAAATCGATGTTGTGAAACTCGAGGTTGTCTTTGTTTAAAGTAAATTCTTCTTGGGGAAAATAATAAGTTTGATTTATTAAATCGGAATATTTAGTATTCATCGGATTTTGTGTATTTTAGATTAATTATATTTAGAAAATAAATTAAGCTACGAATTCAAACCCGAATATTTGCATAAACAATTTGAAGCTTCTCGTGATCGGCTTTCAAATATTGAAAGATGTCAAAACTAATGGAGCCTTTGATGCCATAAAAACGTTTCAATATTCTTTGAAAATAGCTATTGTTTTTGTTTTTGATGGAACTATAATTTCTTTGGTTTTGATTGTTTTTCATTGCTGCAAATGTAAAAAATATAATAGACGTAAAGCAACCCTTTTTATAAAAAAAGCTTATGATTTATAATCTTGGAAAGCTTTTAGAATCAATTCGTTTTCAACTGATTGGTTAATTTTTATTTTTCCGATGCCTTCAATTAATGCAAACTGGATATTGCCATACTCATTTTTTTTGTCGTGGATGAGTAATTCTAGGATGGGTTCGATGTCATTTTCCTCAAAAACGACCTCGTCATAAATTGCTTTTATCGTACTTTTTATTTGATGGTATTCGGCAAGGCTTACTAATTTTTTTTCATAGGATACGTAACTTTCCAATATCATTCCAATGGCAATAGCTTCTCCGTGGAGCAAGGTTTTCTTGTTTTCGTTTTCTAGAAAATAACTTTCAATGGCGTGGCCCAATGTATGTCCAAAATTCAATGCTTTGCGTATACTTTTTTCCGTTGGATCCTGAATTACAATTTCATTTTTGATTTCGACAGAACGATAAATCAATTCATCAAAATCGGCATAATCAATGGCTTTTAAATCTAGGAATTTCTCCCAATATTCTTTGTCGTAAATTAATCCGTGTTTGAGCATTTCGGCAAGACCAGATCGCATTTCGTTTTTAGAGAGTGTTTCTAAATATTGAGTGTCAATAAGCACCATTTTTGGAACATTGATAACGCCAATCTGGTTTTTCAAATTTCCTAAATCAACACCATTTTTGCCACCTACGGAAGCATCCACCATCGATAGCAAAGTGGTTGGGATGTGTATAAAATCCATTCCTCGTTTGAACGTCGAAGCCACAAAACCTCCTAAATCTGTGACAACACCACCGCCAAGATTGATGATAAGACTTTTTCTATCAGCACCAAGTTCTGTCAAGACATTCCAAATTTGGACGCAAGTCTCAATATTTTTGTTGGTTTCACCCGCTTCAAATTCCACTATTTCCATTGCAAGATCCGTTTCGAGATAAGGCAGGAATTTAGACAAGCAAAACTCATTAGTATTGCTGTCAACGATTAAGAATAAGTTTGAATATTTACTCTCTTTTAGGAATGAATTAAGGGCTTCATATCCTTTTTCGTTGAAATAGATTGGATAATTATTGGCTTGAATAGATTGCATAATATTTATTTGATTGAAAAGGCAAAATAAGGTAATTTTTGCTGAATAATATTCAAAACTCTATTTATATTTGTAGAAAAATTTAACAAAAAATGAAAAATTTATTCCAAAATACACAAATTGCATTTTCATTAAAAAGCGATACCGAACTCGATAGAGCTTATTTTCTTTTCAAATTAATTGACAATCAACCCTTGGTACGGATAGGAACTGCGGTGACAAATTTTGCTCTAAAGGCCAATCTTCCGGTTGAAGGTTTGATTCGAGCCACTGTTTTTGACCATTTCTGTGGTGGTGTTAGTGAAGATGATTGTATTAGTGTGGTGGATAAGATGTATTCTAAAGGAGTTTCATCTGTTTTGGATTATTCTGTTGAAGGTAAAGAAGAAGAAGAACAGTTCGATGCTGTTTTGGAAAAAACGTTGAAACTCATTGATTTTGCCAAGGAAAAAACGGCGATTCCTTTTGCTGTTTTTAAACCATCAGGATTTGGACGTTTAGCTTTATACCAAGATATTGGTGAAGGAAAAAAATTGAATGCTGACGAAACTGAAGAATGGAATAGAGTAGTGGCTCGTTTTGAAAAAGTTTGTAAAACGTCTTATGACAATGATGTTGCTTTACTGATTGATAGCGAGGAAAGTTGGATGCAAGATGCAGTCGATAATTTGGTCGAAGAAATGATGCAGAAATACAATAAATCAAAGCCAATTGTTTTCAATACTTTGCAAATGTACCGATGGGATCGATTGGATTATTTGAAAAAATTACATGTAAAAGCAAAGAAAGAAGAGTTTTTCATTGGAATGAAACTAGTTCGCGGGGCTTATATGGAAAAAGAAAATGAACGCGCCACAGAAAAAGGTTACCCAACACCAATTTGTTCCTCTAAAGAAGCCACGGATGAAAATTATAATGCAGCTGTAAAATATATGGTCGACAATATTGACAGTATGTCGGTTTTTGAAGGCACGCACAATGAGTCTAGCACTTATTTCTTGATGAATTTAATGGAAAAAAATGGATTGCGAACTAATGATGACCGAATTTGGTTTGGACAATTGTACGGCATGAGCGACAATATCAGTTATAATTTGGCTGCAAACGGATATAATATTGCCAAGTATTTGCCTTTTGGTCCCGTAAAAGACGTGATGCCCTACTTGATTCGTCGTGCTGAAGAAAATACTTCTGTAGCGGGACAAACCAGTCGTGAATTAGCCATGATAAAAGCGGAACGAGATAGAAGGAAAGGGAAGGAGTAATTAGTTTTCAGTCTCAGTTTTCAGTCTCAGTTTTCAGTCTCAGTTTTCAGTCTCAGTTTTCAGTCTCAGTTTTCAGTCTCAGTTTTCAGTCTCAGTTTTCAGTCTCAGTTTTCAGTCTCAGTTTT
>Ga0105050_10004528_pt1 | contig 18483 bp, 36 predicted proteins | sample FRY01_FD_78088 | JGI IMG/M metagenome (GOLD analysis project Ga0105050, IMG submission 78088) | Freshwater microbial communities from Lake Fryxell liftoff mats and glacier meltwater in Antarctica - FRY-01 | ecosystem: Environmental > Aquatic > Freshwater > Ice > Glacier meltwater ... | reverse complement strand
GGTCCGCACCAGTGAGGTCCGCACCTCGGAGGTGCGCACCTCGGAGGTTCGCCACTCGGAGGTTTGCACCCCGAAGGTCCGCACCCCGGAGGTTTACATTTTCGAGGTTTGCCCATCGGAGGTTTGCACCTCGGAGGTTCGCACCGTCGAGGTTAGCACCGTCGAGGTTAGCACCCCGGAGGTCCGCACACTCCCCGAGGGCTCCATGCGAAGTAAGCCAAAGGGCATGTGAGGCCAAAATTTTTGTGAGCTTTTTGGAGTTCATAGACATACCTTATCAGAGTTTCGGAGAAGATTCAATCAGCAGTAGTCAATCGCCTCTTCTTTCGTTAGAAAGAAATGAATTCCGGTAGTGCATTCGATCCTGATGTCAGGGTCGAAAGATGGCTCGGAAGCCATCTTTCCAATTTCGTAAGTGAAGCGGGAGTTATACAGGGATTTGTAAATCCCGGCGTTGTTCGCGGCGCCGCGAACAACGCCCACGACAAGTGCTTCGTTGGCCCTGCATTTCCTCCCAATCAGGCTTGAGGTCCGCTGCGCGGACCCCGGAATCAAAAGCGCAAGAACGACTCCCTTTGCTACCTTTTTGAAAGCTGTAAAAGATTGTCCCATGGGTGGGACAATCTGCCAATTCTCTGTGAAAATCGCCCCGTCGAGGTTAGCACCCCGGAGGTTCGCGCCAATGAGGTTCACGCTGGTAAGGTCTGCACCAGTGAGGTCTGCACCTCCGAGGTTCGCCCATAGGAGATTTGTAGCCCGGAGGTTCACCCCGGCGAGGTTCGCACCGGCGAGGTTCACCCCGGCGAGGTTCGCCCCGGCGAGGTTCGCACCGTCGAGGTTCGCATTTTGGAGATTTGCACCCCGGAGGTTCGCTCCGGCGAGGTTCGCACCGTCGAGGTTAGCAACCCGAAGGTCCGCACACCCCCCGGAGGCTCCATGCGAAGTAAGCCAAAGGGTATGGGAGGCGAGAATTTTTGTGAGCTTTTCGGAGTTCATGAGTAGACTCTATCAGAGTTTAGGGAAGATTCAAACAGATTTTTTGAATAGAAATTTCGGACTAACTCTTTCGGGTTTTTTCAATCCGTCAAAAGCACCGAAAAATCGAGCGGGGGAGCCTCCAACACCGTTGAAACCGGGTCGAGGACCGTGGGAACCTCGACAACCACCGAAGCAGTCACGACAGGAGCAGCCGCACCGAAAAATACTGCCATCTCTGCAACGGTGGTGACGATGGCGACGGAGGCGATCTCCGTAAATACCGCATCGCGCCACGAAAGCTCAATCGAGCCGAGCTCATTGTCACAGAAAGTAAGCCACGAGTTTCCGTTGCAGCCGCTCCGCCCGCGATGAGCCGACACGAAGTAGATGCCAGTGGCGACGTGCTTCGCGCCACGAATGGCATCCACGGAGAGAAACCGGCCCACGCTCGTCGGGGCGAAAAGAGCCTTCACGGCAGCCTGCGAAAGCGAGAGAACGGTGGCGGGGACGGTCATTTTGGCGATCCTTCTTTGCTGAATTTTGTTTCTCGGGATGGGCCTTTCCTCACCCGATAACCAGACTTTATCAGAACTTACGAAACATCCAAACTAGAATCAACGCTCGCGGCTTGCAGACAAGAAACTTTCCAGAATTTCGCCGCCGCAACCAACATGGCCTTCGCCGCGGATTTGTTCGGCACTCATTCCCGAAACCTTAGAAATTGCGTCGTACCCATTCTCGGATTCGACGACGATCGAAAATTCAACCTGCATAATGCCAGTGACAACGAATCGACCGTGTGGTGTTGAAGATTGAGAGGCCCCTGCGGAAAGCATGTATTTTAATGCCTCGCGAGTGATTCTGTGGCCGCTGGCCACACCCTCGGGCGAATCCCACACCGGGGAAAGAGAATCCATCAAGAATTTCCCGCCTTTCCAGCCAATGTAGCGCATCCCACGGGCATTTTTAGCCTCTTCTAGAGACTTTCCAAGCGTGACAGCACCACGCTCAAACGAAAGCTCGTCGTAAAATCCGCGATATGAATGAGGGCTGCACGGCCCGTTCCATTGATAATGCTCACCTCGCTCCGCAACCGCAGATTTCAGAAAATCAATCATCTCGCCAAGGGTCAGTTGTTCGTTTTCCATGTCGTTACCTTACGCCGTTTCGGTGATTATTCAAACAGCAAACCCCGGAATTGCTTCAATGTCTCTATATGGAAGAGTGTTCCAAATGGCGCCTATGAGTGCTAACGACATTTTTACCACCTTCCAAAAATTATTCAACGTGCATTCTTGAGCATCTTATTGAGCTCAATCTTGATGGCGCGAGCCTGAGGCCCACGCCATCCCGTCGCGTTTGAAAGGAAATACAGCACAATGCTTTTCGCACTTTCTGCGCCGTACATATCGCCCATGTTTTGAAGTGAAAACATGGCAGTCAGGTATGGCCGCGCGCCGAAATAAACACTCTTCCAATCGTTTGCGATATCGTTTGCGATTGCTGACAGAGAACGGGTTGAGGCGTACGGCTTCGTCATGGTGTTTCGTCTTTCGTTTGCGCTAGGGCCTTTCCCTAACTCTGAGGCTACTATACCGCGTTTCGCCAGATGTTCAAACTGTAATCGCGACTTTGAACATTCCGATTTTGTTGGTATATTGGGAATTCGTACCAAGAGTTTGAAAACAGGCTGACAAATCCAGGCGATTTGACCGGCACAGTAACTGCTTGTCTTTTCGGAGGGTCAAATTCCTAAAAATGTGCCAAGAAAATAGGAATTAAACTAGGAGACGGAGTGGAGTAAAAAAATTTCCTTCCACTTGCCAATTTTAAAATCCAGCCAAACGCCCATAGTCACTCGTCTATACGCCGATCAGTCATGGGCAATGACTGATTTGTGAAAAATTTTTTGTGCTGTTAGGGCAAAAACCATCCTTTTGAACCTCTTAGAAGTTACAATGGGAATCTACAGATTAGACAATAAATTTATGTGGTATGCTTTAGCGGCGGAACGCGAGTGGTTCGCGTCAAAAATTGACGAGTTTAGTGTCAATTCGGGAATGAAGTTACTATTCCCGAATTCACTATTCGGGTTTTATCGAGTGATTTCATCATCGTGCTCGTAGGAATGAATAAATGTTTTCTTCGGATTATCGAAAGTAACCCACTCTTCGGTGTAAATCAAACCGAGAGCATTGAGGGTATCCAGCGTTTTGGACATAATATCCAACGTGCATTGGAATTGCATTGCAAGCACGCTAGCAGTTACATCCGAAAATCCAGGCTCGGCATAGAGGTTGTTCATCAGAACTTCGTACACTGCACGGGAAAATCTAGACAACCCCCTAAGCGCTGTCAAGAGTTCTTCGGTGCTGGTAACACGCTTCGGGAGGGCAGTTTTGTTGGGCATATTTCTCGGTTAGTTGAACAAAACGTTGAATGATTGGCTAGGCGAACACGTTGGTGTGCAACGCACACCAACCAGCAAAAAAATTATACTACCAGACGAAGATCAATTCAATCCTGGCATAAATAGTGTTTATTTGGGCTGATAAGGGTGGGTGGGGTAGCTCACGCAGCAGCGCATGGCCTCGCAAGAAATTTACATCTGTTGTTGTAATTTTTACCAAATGGCTCATAAAAATTTTGATTATTCAAAACAACAAGCTTCGACTTCATTTCCAAAATAAGCGATGATACCAGCTTTTGAACAGCTATCGGGATGGCGAGCCTATCACACGTTCATAGCGATTGTCTAGGGTTTTCTTGCACTCACTCTGTCGCGTTTGTCGTGACTTCTTTTTGCTGGAATAGTATTTAGGGCATTCTCGAAAAACTCCCGATTTGAGTCCCCGCAATCAACCCCGATGAAATCAAGAAATTCCACCAAGAGTTCAACGATTTGTTCGTCAGCTAAACCTTTTTCGCGAAATTGCGCGACGTATGTTTCAATAAAGTCATTCATAGATTCATCAAATCCACAGACTGTGTGTTGTTGTAAGCATCAACGATCACGACGGAATCGCCGCTTTCGTTGGGCTCAATGGTTAGACCAAAATTTACACAAAGTTTCTGGAGCTCTGCATGAAAACACGCAAGTCGTAGTTCAAAAGGAACTGCTAGCTCCAATTGAGCCATTCCAAGTGCCAACTCCAGCATTTCCGTCACTACTTGTTTGGTATTCATGAGTTAATCTTACTTTGTTTTAGAGTTGTTTCAAACTGCTCACCGCGCCAAGGTGCGGTCAAAATCTGTGTCAACGATGAGTCGCAATTGATCGTGATGATATCTCACAAGTGCGTCATTTGCAAACCTAACATCATAATAGTAACTGCACTTATAGAAATACCGACGAACAACTCTACCAGCAATACCGGCATATGGCACAATTCGATCAGTGCCGATAGAAAATGGCGGAGGCGCTGGCTCTACTTTAGTTTTTAACCGGAAGCGCTTCATCGCGGTTTCTCAGTGTAATGAGGATGCTTCCAGAGAATTTTATGATCGCCGCTAGCAATTTCGATTTTCACAATCAAACAAAAATCGACCGGGCGAGCAAGGCCGTTTTTGATGATTTTAATCCTGGGTCTACCATTTAACTCATCAGGGCAAAACCAGCCTTCAATAAATCCTGAGTTGCGTCCTCTAGTGCCATTCTCGGCATCGTCAGGAGGCGCGAGCCATAGCCAAACTCTTTTATGAATAGCTACGCTTTCAAGCAAAGCTGCAATGATGCCAGGGTAATACTGCCTTTCAAGCCTAGAAAATTTAAATTCTGCTACATCAATAAACACTGTTAAAACCTTTTAGATTACTCGGCAAATGTTTCGATTTGCCGCCGGGTTGGATGACTCATTGAGTGTTTGTACTAGGATTTTTCAATCTTTCAATGAACAGAAGTCGTTTTTGCTCGAATTCTTCCATTTTTGTACTTCTCTCATTTTGGCGAGTTTCGTGAATGTCCATCGCTTCCATCAAAAGTTGAACATTCTGCGAACAATCAGGATTTGAGTCGCTGGCCCACTCAATTTCTGGCACCCCTTCGGGATCATCTTTGGCAGTAGCCTGCATTTTGATTTCGCCGCGCTCGTATTGAAGTGTTTTGCGCGGAATGATTTTACTCACACCAGCAATTTCAAAAGTGTACGACGTAACAAGATAATCAGGTTTACGCCAAGAAATCACGAAAAAACTATCGTCCATGATAGTATTTCCAATGAATGAATTCAAATCTTTGGCAAAATTCACAGCATCAAGGTCAACGACGGATCGAAACATCTCGTAAAGCCAATGACGTTTATCTTTCTCGTCGTCATACCACTCAAGCACCCGAGCGATAAAATTCGCAACATTTTGCCATTCAGCCTGATCCATACACTCGTTGTAGCGCCCTACAAGGCCGTCATAGTCATTTTTAATGGCTTGAAGCGCTTGGGCTTGCATACGATCTGCAATGCGATGAGTATTTGTGAATGACATTTTTACAACTTTTTTTCGTCGGTCAGTCATGAGAAGTCTACCTCAACAATTTTGACAGGGAATTGAACGCGGTCGAGCACCTTTACAGTGTCGTATTCTCTTTGAGCCACCAAAAGCATAGCACGTCTACGCGCCATTTCCTCGTCAGACGTAGCTGTATCTAACTGCCATTCAAGCCCCGTACCAATTTTGGTGCATTTTACGACATTGAACACACCGGAAAACGTGATGTCCTCAAGCCGATCCGGTTTGTTTCGGTTAAGTCCACTAGCGTTTTTGATGAAAGTCGTTTTAAATTTATTGACTGGCATAATTTACTCTTGAGGCAGGGCGCTTTTCGGCCCCCACATGTAATAATTCCCATTTTCACTGCATCCGAGCCGGATCAGGTATTCCTTGATGTCCGATTCAGCAATGTGGTGAATCTCGGCTTCTCGGATGATCTGACTGTGCGAGATGGAGTAACCACGTCCCATTAGGTTATTTGCGATAGAACCAAAATCCACACCGCGTCGGTTTCTCATGACAGAGAAATATCTCATTCCGCGATCTTTTCAATCAAGACAGGGGCGTTTGCGTACTCGAAAGTTTCGTACTCTGGGATTGCCGATGTGGCACCGTCCAGAAATAGAAATTTTGCCAACCTTTCAGCTTCTTCCGGGGTGTTTGCTTCGTCCACAGTGACGAAGCAAACACCCCGGTACACAACTGGAACTTGATATTTTGCCATTTTCACCCCACAGAGATATCAGTGTAGCACAGGGTAACTTGAACGTCGCGCTCGCAAGTTACTTTAACTTTGCCACGCAATTTTTGTTGCACAGCACTTGCCGGAAGGTTTGTGAAAAACATCGCCCGACCCTCACCATCAACACCAAAGCTAGCATCAGTGATTCGAGACGAGACAAGACTTAATAGATCGTCGTAGTTCATAGGAATGTTATAGCAGAGTTTCTTTGAAGTTCAAACCGTTTTAGCAACAACGAGTAGATTTTGAAGAACGCAATTGAGGCGTTCGGCGATGGCTTTAATCATTTCTTCGTCTGCGATCTCGCAGTCGCCGCTCATATGCCAATCGAGGTCACGGAGAATGTCCAAAGTCGCTCTGGATAAATCCTGAATAACTACCGCGCTTTTAGGAAAATCTTCTTGAAGATTGCCCCGCTCAAAAGCTTTGTCGAGCTTGTTTTGAAGTTGAAGATCAATGTAATCGAAATGTCCACCACTCATTGTTCACTCCAATAGCGAAATACGTTTTCGTTCCCGTCGATGATTTTATCAATCGTTACCACTATAGCAACCGTAGTCTTCGTCAGTACCAAACCCAGCCGACGCCATTGCGGAATCATGGTCGCCGTCCATGGAGTCGGCGTAATTGTCATCATCGGGTCCGCAATCCATTTTATCGAGCTCTTCCACCATGGCGGAATAATCGCCATCGTTGTCAAACAATGCCTGGATTTCGGTCTGCGAGAGTTCGACGTTGGTATCTGCATCCACGCCAAACGTAACGTCTTCAATTTCCGTTGGCTCTGGCGGATTCTCGAAATTACCACCCCAGCCGGAGGTGTAAACGCAATTCACAATCACGCGACGACCAGAGGAGGGCAGAACTACCAGAAGGCCCATTAGTGTTGACATGCGTTGTTTATAGCTCGTTTTGGAGTTTAATCAAACGGTCGAAACGGCTTTTGAAACCGTCCCACAACAAAGACCACAAGTGTAAGGATACACAATCCCGCTTAGGTGTTTTCCACAACCCTCGCAGTTGTTTGTTTTTGGATCACGCCAACATTTCTTGCAAACATACCCGCCATAAGGGTCGGTTTCTGGATCAGTTTGGATGCTGCAATTCATACACTCAAACATTTAATCACCGTTTACTCAAAAACTCGCAGTCTGTACGAGTAATACCATTGCTAAAATTATCCCATAACGCTTCGGAACATCACTGAGATAATAAAATTGCGTTGTGCTGATTGCTAAAGCATAGCACGAGTGCAAAATTAATCAATCAGCAATTTCTGCCACCAATGTCGATCATTAATTTTGACAGTTTTGGGATTAAGGCCACTATACACTTCTGACCCACCTTCAACACAGTGGATCAAAATTGAAATTGTTCCATCTACTAAAAAGCAAATCGCAAGATAATCTAACTCATCATCAAAGCGGCTTAGGGCTTCCCCCATCCAGAGGTTTGCAAAACCATCAGCAACAATACCATCCTCCAGCCAATAATGCAAAACATTTGAAGTTTCAAGAAATTGAATGGAATTGATGGCTTTTGTAGTCATGTCTCAAATTTCTGGGAATTCCGGTCTACTAGCACAAAAACTGCACTCAGAGTCACCACATTTTTTCGAAACCCAAACTTTACAAACAAGACAGAATACGGCATCCCGCAAATGGTCAATTCCAAGAGGGGCATCAGGGTGTTTTGGGCAAAATTCTCGCATGGGTGTTTTATAGTCTTTCTGAGCTAGAATTCAAGTCCGCAATTCATCTCGCAAATTCATCAGAATGATTCCGAGATTGTTTTCTCCGCACCATTCCCCGTTTTTATTCACCGTTTGCCCCCAAAACACGTCCCCCCAGGTGTTACCTTCGCGGATAAATGCGTCACCAGTGGCCAACAGAGCAGATTTAAACGGCTCTTGATTGAATTTCTGTCGAGTGAGCGTCTTCATGACGCTGACTTTGATTTCATCCCAATCAAGACGAATTGCAATTTTTTTACCGAGACGCTTCACCTTCCCGGCATTGGGGCAAATTTGAATTTCGTGCCTTAGAACCATATCCAGCGTTTTTGCTGCAACGTAGGCGTGTTCTACCGATGGGAATTGCATCTCATCTAGAAACACGCTCACATCAGCGAAATTGGAAAGAAAACGGAACTCGTCTTTAAAGAAATTTATTTCAGCAGCCACGAGACTATTCAACCTTTCTGTAAAAAACCCTTTCAGCAACACCATGATCGTATTGCACCGTTGCAAGAATCCAATGTTTTTCACCAAGCTCGGCTAAAATTGACATATAATGGCCAATTTTAGCTCGGCCTTCTTGCTCGTACCCTAAATCACCATTATCACATTTACATTTATAAAAAGTGTTAACTTTATCGCCGTTCGTAACCAAAACTCCGTATTCAATTTTTAACAATTAACATTTCTCATTCAAATTTTAGTGAGATTGATTTTGCCACCGAAACTACCAACAGACTGTTTCCAACCGTTGACAAACTTCCTTTCCTTGTTTTTTTCAAATGCCTCAGCTACCCAACAGCGGTCGCTTGGGCCATTCACCCAGCCGGGATAAACGAACATGACGAGGTTGCCACATTGAGGATGTTCATACCAACCACCACAGTATTCCGTAGGAACCTCAATGTAGTCGGTTGCAAGGGCTTCTGGCAGCACGCTACGACTCCAGCCAAGTTTCTGACGATCACCGCCAGGAAGATAGCTCGTAAGATCGACAAGGCCATGGCGCAAACCAATGCTACGACGGAAAATCACAGAATGTAGAAGGTCAACGCTTCTGTAGCGATCAACAAAAAACCCCGCTTGCTTACTCATGAATAGGTTATACCCTATTTTTGATGGCTATTCAAATCAGGCTTGAAGACAAAAAACCAACAGTATTCACCATGGTTTTTTTAAGTTTCGCTTGGAAAGACGGAAAAACGTGCGATCTTGGTAAAAACAATTCGCCCATAACGGGTTACTCGACTTCAATGAATCGGAGAGTACAGGAGTTATTCCAGAAATTAACATCCCATTTTCTAAGATGCTTTCCACCGTCTTTGTGGACGTGTCCCATAAAAACATCAGTGATTAAATGTGGATATGTCTCTAACATTTCTGCTAGCGACTTATTTCCGTAATGTGGTTGTTCGGAGAGAACATTGAGCGGAGGCGCATGAACCGCCAGAATATCTGGCTTCGATATGAGGGATTTTTCTACCTGTTGGAAAAGCTCGTACTCAGTAGACTCTCCGCTCCATTCGCCCTTCATTAAAGGAATCTCTGGAAACCCGGCAAATACTTTTCCCATGAATTCTAGTCCATTGGGCGTGATCGTTTGCGCGGGATATCCTTTGCCTGCCATTAAAGCCCCGAGTTTCACAAAATCGTGATTCCCGTCTACAGAAAGAAGTGGAATTCCCCCGAGAAGACTGCTAAAGCTCTCGAAAATAAGCTCAAACCAACTTGTTTGATATGGGATTTCTGCCGCCAGCGGGCCTCGGCTGAAATTGCTGAAAAAATCGCCTGTACAAAGCCAAATGTCGGGCTTTGGCATGGGTCCATTCTGCTCAACCCAATGTGAAAAAATTGAGTGATGATATCCGTGTGTATCGCTAAAGTGCCCTATCAACATTATCGATCTTTGGCTCCAATTTGGCGACGATTGTCAAACAGGCCCATGTCGCGACCGAGCCAATGTAACATCAGCGGAGTGATTTGAACGCCCTCGGCAATATATCCGTCTTTTAGGATCATGTTGGGCGTCATTTCAAAAGTAAAGGTAGCGCCCTGAAATTTCTCTGCAACCTTCATCGCAGAATACGGCAAAAAGCATCGCATTTCAATCTGGTTATCACGAATAACTCGCACGGAACGATTCCAATAAAACGTAGTTACGTCTACCGGATTCTCGGCAAGGGCAACGATTTTCTGCGTCGCCGTGTCAATCACGCAAGTTTTGGTTGTGGCGCTTGAGAGTAGTACCAAAGTTTCGACTTCGCATAAATGAACGGAATTGTTGAGAAGAACGCTAACGGGACATTTAAAAGCGGGGTGCAGGCAGGCAAGCATCATGCTTAGTATGATAGCACCTTTTCATTAAAAGGTGTAAATAGTTTTGTGGCTTGTTTATTTTTCAAAAATTTCTTGGTTAATTCTGCGCATTTCTGCGGCTAGCTCATTCAGCCGAGTCAGATCCACAGCAGACCAAAATTCTTTGTGAAGCTGAACATACACCAGCCGAAGCTCGTCTTTGCGATTCTTTCGTTCTGCTTTCATGCACCAATTATAGTGCAACAAAGGGAAAGTTCAAAGTCGATTCGGAAAGATTGGTTGACGCTTTTTGCGCGAGGGGTATTATTCTGCTTTAGCAGATTTGTAACTGTAATCTACGCTCTCGGAATAGTAACCGTTTGAACTGCCATACCAACGAACCGTCACATGGCCCTTGGCAGTTGCAAACTTGTAGAAAGTCCAAGTTTCATAATCAGGGGTGTAATTCAATTCCCGCGCTGGAGGTTTCGAGTCAACTTGCTCGGCGAGAATGATAGTATCCCCACAAGATCATTTAGATCGCCTTCAATATCCTCGATTTCGACAATCTCGCAACAATCCTGTTCGTGATAAAACCGATGTTCTGAGCCATTCTGCTCAATGAACAACATAACATCGCCGCTAGCGATAACCGAAGTCATCGTCCTACCAAGCATTTTTTCGAAAGTATAAACCGACATTTGCTTACCTTTGTTTTTGGATTCAAACCGATCTTAGGAGCTCTCAGAGATTTTTCAAATCTCTTTTTCGCCATTTCAATTAATCCGCTAGATTGAAATCTAGCTATTAAAATACCAATTTAAGCCGTTGTGGCATTTCGCCGTCTCTAACGACCAAAATGTGCCCACCAGCTTGCTGATCTTTTAGTAAATCAGCAAGCTGGTGAACCGCAACGCGCTACTTCCGAATGCTTCGTGGAACCAACAAGGATTGAACTTGCAACTTTCTGCTTGCAAAGCAGACACTCTCCCAATTGAGTTATGGTCCCAAGCGAGTACCTCTCCTCGCTGTCAAGCCTTCTCGTGGCCTAGAGCCACTTTCCAAGTGCTTTCTTGTCCTTAATTATCACCGTAATTCTTGATTTACGCAACGGCTTGCACCATCAAGAAGATAATTTTCCGGGTGGGAAATGATGGATTTGAACCACCGACACACTGCGTCAGGCTTTTAGGCCCTCGGCGGCTGCTCTACCACTGAGCTAACTTCCCTAATGCCGATATTGAGTATATCGGCAATACACTAGTTGACTGCGCTTTTCAAGCATAAACAGCGGATAAAATTGGATCATTCGGCCTAGACATATTCTAGATAATCTTTGCCACTCAAGGATTATCTCCGCTACCGACCTAATTTCTGAACCTACTTTAGCACACTCTCTGAGTTTTGCAAAACTTTGATTATAGCCAAATTTAATTGCATGAGCTTCAAAGTCTAGTAAATTTTATACCACACTCCCTTGAGGGACTCTACATTGAACGCGAGAGCTTGAATATTGCCGCGTTTTTAGAAAACGCAATCAGCCCCAACGACAAACTCCACGGTTATCGCAAATTTGCTCTATTTGCCGCTCGTTGCGAGCCTCGGCAGGATCGTAGGCCCTAGGTTCATATCGCAGAGTTTTGCGAGGGTATTCACGCTCCTCGTGCTCGCGCAGAATTCTGTCTGCCTCTCGACGCATTTTTTGGGGAGATGCCGGAATCACGCCAAACTCATTTGGCACGCCGTAGAACAGGTTTCTCATTGCCTATTATCAGCCCCTCTGCGTTAAGACAATATCCCGAACTTCACTGTCCGTGACAGAACATTCGCCTTCTGAAATAGAGAAATCATAGCTTAGTTCATTGAACTCAAGAAAAATTTCTTCCTCAGTAAATTTGTCTGGAACCTTCAGCTCAATCATCACTGTCAATACCGCTCTCACTGTTTTCATACACTCACCTTAGCACGTTTGTAGGAAAGTTCAATCATTAAACGAAACGCAGTTTCAATGTCGTCTGACTTCGTTCCTATGCACACGTTTTAACACAGGTCGAGAAGTAATCAAACTACCACAACACCATTGCATTTTTGAAATGCGTCGATGAAACCTTCTCTGGCGGATTCTTGAATGGCAAAGATTACATCTTCTCGTTCTTGAGTTGTCAAATTTTGATTTTGATCACAAATGGCAACCCAAGCACTTTCGACGAGTTCACTCGAAATCAAATCTGAAATTTCTCGGGCATTGATGATAGTTTTCGTTATCTTGCTGGTGAGGTTAGCGCCCTCCGAAAACCAACGGTTGTAATCTTGTACAGTGAACTTGGCGAAACGCGCAGTGCTCATAGCCTTTTCTAGCATCCAACCATCAATGTTCAAACCGGGGCAACGCACTTTGTACCCACGTTGGTAAGAACCAAATTTTACATACCCATTTGGATCGAGAAATTTTTGATGCTACCCCGTCCAAAAACGCTTTGTGATTAATTCTTGATGAGCCATCCGATAAAACCAATAATAGCAGGCAAGCCGAGTATACTACCGAGTCCAGCAAACGCGAGGTGAAGCCCTGCGCCAGTCGAAAATTCTTGATTTCCTTTTGCTATTGCGACAAAATTCGCAACCAGAACAAGGGAGCAAATAGTAGAGAGAATGGCGAAAATCCACCAAGTTCCAATTAGAAATGTCATAGTTTACCCTGTTGTGTGAGATAGTGTTTTGCGAGAGAAACGGCCATGCCAAATGTACACCCAGAATGACCCTCATCTAGCGTTGGCACCAAAAGTTTCTGACTCTCGCAATTTTCGCCGCGGAAAGCCTCTACAGCCCCAACGGAATCGAGATGTTTTGCGATCTCAACTGCTTGCTCGGAAGCAAACAGTTCATACGCCAGTCCCATCGCGGCGCTGGCGAATTTTGGGTCTTTTGCCATGAAGCCCTTAAGTCGCTCGCGGAATAGATCCGGCAGGAGCTCAAGCCGAGCGAGAATATCAATTTTATTTTTCTCCCAATCCTCCTTCTGTACGCGGTCGTATTCAGCCAGCCATTGACTATGTGCTTCGGCTTCTTGGTCAACGGTTTGGTAACGATAAAGGCGTTCATCAATCACAATTCCGCGAACCGCGGAACCAACCCCGGCGCCAAAAAGTTTAACAGTTTCACCAACCTTGGGAGCAATTTTACAGTTTTCATCCGTACAAGCGATGCTCCATCCATTGTCAAAACTAAGATTCCATCCACCGCCCTCAAAATAGGGAAGAACTTTAGAGAGAACATGAAATTCAAATTGCGGGTCAGATGTATAGTTCATTGATTTATCAGTATTCTTTTGTTTTAAATGGTCCGTTTTGACAGGGTTTGAACCTGCATCCTCACAAGTTATGAGTACCGCCTTCACCTACTTCTAGGCTACAAACAGCATGTATTCCAATTCCAACACAAAACGGGTGGCGCCCCTCAAAGAGCTCGAATCTTAAACCAAAGATTATCTTTGGTTGTTTCCTTGTTCACAATACTCCGTTGCTAGCTTGGAGTATGTTCCCGTGTACGAGGGGCAAAATTCTATAGCCAACGCATTGTTACCTTCACAGGCGTACTGTGGCCAGGAAAGGTATCATACGTTGTATGCCCAGCGCCTTCAATGCGGAACGGACGATTTGGATAAACACATCCTCCCAGCGAATATCATTCGCTGGGTAGTTTTTGAACGCAATTACGCTGGTCTACTTTACGACTTTACACGCATGACAAATCCAACAATGACATGACATGACGAAAATTGTAACTACAGCCCAAAAAATAACTGGGTTAATGACCATCGTTAAAAACTTACCAAAAAAAATTATTCTTCTTTCTACACGCGAAAAGCGCATTTTCCACCAAGACGGTTTCACTGGTGGTGTAAATGTTGGTTTGCGATATGGCATCTTAGCAGGTTATTTCTTCTTTCCAAGCACGACAGTGCAGCTTTTCGCCATATCCGGCAAACTTGCGCCAAAAACCATCATAGCTAACCCCGGCCAAACTGCGATAAAAGGAATTAAACCGATAATTGACATTATTGTAATGCCAAAACCAGATAGTGCTAAGATTAACATGGCGTGAAAAACTGTCGTATTCATATTACTTCCTAAAGTGAACCCCACCAATCGGGTTTATTTTGCTTCCAAGTCCCAAGCCTGCCTTGGGACTTTTCCGCTTTGTAGTATTCCCTGTATGCTAAAACAGCATTGTCTGATTTATATTGGGCTGGCATTGCCATGGCAAATTTTGACAAATTACCTTCTGGCACAATGCTAGGCGCGCGAGCAAGCAAATCAATCACGACTTTGCTTGCGTGTATTTTTTTATAGCGTTCTGAATATTCAGAACACAGGTGTTTGCCTAGCAACCAAAGCCATTCGTAATTTTCTGTTGAAGATCTGGCCCAAACAGTGCAAATATGATTTTGATGAGTAGCTTTGTAAATCCCCTCAGTTTTCCCGGCCATTCTGTTGATTGTTGAAAGCATTTGTGCTGTTTCAAGAATCATTTTAATGACATGGGCGTCACAATGCCACATGGCTGATCGTTGTGGGTCGTTATCCAGCGCAAAAATATTCATGGTGACCCTACGGAGAGTTGAACTCCGCTTCAAAGATTGAAAATCTTTTGTCCTAGACCGATAGACGATAGGGCCAAAACAGGGTTCGTAAGCGCTCCCTGAGTACGCAAAAATTTGGTGATTTTGTCAAGGTTCACCAACCGTCTAGTAAGTTATGAACAGTTTTAATTAGGTGCTGTTAACCACATTCTAAATAATGGCAATTTTAATTCGGTTTTGCCAACCTCCGAAGCGAGGGTGTCTTACCACGCCTTCCCGCATTCCCATACTGAATTGTCTGCGAAATTACTCAGCAGAGCGAGCCTCGCGCGATGAGCAGCGTCGGACACCAGAAGCTCCCGGCAGCGCCGCCGAAAAACGGCTGGGGTTTTCGCACGGACAAGTTTCGTGAGCGTTTTCGTGCGAAGCGTAAACGCACTGTCCGCTGCAACGAATGGCACCGAAAGGGGTGACGCCGCAAGACGATCCTCCGCAATTCGCATTGCGTCAATTTTTACGAATACATCTTCTTTTGCACACGCCGAGTAGCCGATTAGAAGGCTCTTGCCATCGGGCGCGCGAATGGTTGCGATGCAACCGAGGCCACGACCCGTAACTCGATCATGTAGAAACATTACTTTTGTCATTGTCTTTTCCTTAGCTCCTGAAATCACTTTAACACGGTTGCTTGTTTATTCAAACTGTCGTTTCGATCAGCCGGGGTTCAACCAATTTTCTTCTTTTCGGTGCCACTCGTGAACAATCACTGGCGTCACACAGGAGCCAATTTTAAAATAATCCTGTGCGAGATAAATTTTGTAAAGTGACGGCACATTCTCCAGAGTCTTTCGCTTTAGGAGATTGTCACGAACTTCAGTAATTTCCATCCCAGAACGGCGAGCGATATTTCTGCATACCGCCAGAAAATCAAAATTACCATCTGCGTCACGATGCGGCATCATGAGCGGAAAATACGGCTGGGGTGTCACCCGGAGCGTCCTACAGCCCCCACAGGGACGGGAGCACACTACATTGTCCGCATAGCTCAAATCAATGCTCGTTGAATTAGGAAGGCCCCCCGTGCGCCGGAAATAGCGTGCGTTAGCGTCTACATGATCCCTCTCGGCATCAATATAGTATTCCTCTAGCCAGAGGGTTTGGCCAAATTCGGCTTTCCAAAATTGCTCACGAAGCACAATATCAGAAGCGAACAGACTTTCAACTTCTGTCTTGAATTCTTCAATCAGCGACGCAAGCGAGTAATCGTAAATTGCCCTGTTGCGTAGCTCGACATAAATCCAGATTTTCTTTGCTGGCTTTAGTTCCGTCGCAAACTTCTCTCTCCACTTTTGAGCTGTCCAAGCTGGTTTACCAATTGCCATTGTCTTCGTTTCCTTATAGCACGATCAAAAAACTATTCAAGCCGTGCCCTGTTGGGAGAGGAACGTGCCAGTGTGGTCTTTGTTGAAATCGAAAAAATTGCGATCAGCGGTTCTCACTTGTCGTATGACATGACCGATGAGGAGGGAAGCGAGAGCCTTTGCCTTTTCTGTTTTGTTCTTATCATCCATCATGTTTGGACCTTAACATTTTTTAGACAAAGTTCAAATCTTGTTTACATCAGATCATGCGTGGCGATATTAGTCAATTTCGCGTTCAATTTTCGTGAGTTTGAGAGGGAACTTGCCTTGAACCATGCCGCAATCGAGGCAAAAATCAAATTCAACATAATCCCCTCCGCCTACGCCCATGTCTTTCGGAACGTAACCATCACGTTCCTGCTTGCCGATGGCAACAAAGCACAAATCACTGCACTTGGCATTTACACTGGCGACGCGCTTTGACTTACATTTTTGGCAGCTCATGGTCTTATCCTATCAGGTTTTCAGCGAGGTTCAAACCTAGCTACTCATTATGAAACATGAAGAAATTTGATTGATTTGTGAAAAATTCGCCTGGATGTCCTACAGCAGTTTCAACAAATTCCGGTTGGCGGCAGATTGTTTCTGGTTATCACCGTTCGCCTTTAAATCTAGCTTTTAGGTAATCAGGCACAAACCCATCATCGTGCGAAGTGGTGATGAATGCTTGTTGCCGGTAAGCGAGATCCTCGATTTCGGCTTGCGTCATCTCGTCGAGAACGGCGGTCAATTCAGTCTTGAATTGGGACATTTCGGCCGCATTTGCTTTTGCAGCAGGGCGATCGAAAATGGCATCAATAAAAAAAAGATTTTTGATGCAGAGCTTCATCTCTGAAACTAGCCATAGAGCTTTCATCTTGTTTTCCATGGCTAGAACTTAACTTGTTTTAGTGAAAGTTCAAACGCAAATCACCAGCCGTATCTTCCCAAAAGGAAACCCATGCCAAAAATCACGCAAAGACAAATAATTTGGACGACAATTATCATTCTGTCTCGCTCGGGATGGGTTGAAATCTTGGTTGTAACTCTTGAAATTTGCGTTTATAGAATTCGGGTTTGCCTCTTTTTACAGTCAAAAGAATTCATTTCGGTCTTGGCATCTTTCCACATAGACGCCAGCCCCATTCACGGGTTTTCTGATCCGCACCTAGCCGGTCCACGGTCAAACGGACTCCCTTTTTAAAAAGGCTAGATACGACAAAAACATCAATTTTAATATCACCCTGCAAATTAGTCTGCTCAATGCCAAAATTGAGCTTGCTTCTCTTGGCGTAGTTATACACGCTAAGAGGGCGAAAATGAAGATTAAAGATTTTCATGTAGGAACCTTAATGGTTTGGGAGAGAAATTCAAACCGACTCAAGTGGGATGCTACTCGATTTTTGAGTAAAGTCAAGCTGCCATTTTTCATGGCATAGCCATTTCAAAATCATCCAGATTCACTTTCAACATTCTTGAATCGCACCGATGGTGCATAGCCTTCCAGCATATTAGCAGTCGGTCGGAAGTTTTCAAACAAACAGCGGCGAGTCTTTTGGTTTTGTAGCCAATTTGCCCCATCCTTACGAGCCGCGAAAATGAACTGCCGACCCATGGGTTCAAGGTCTGTAGACAGCCCAATGTCTTTATTGGACATGACAGAGCACAGTGCGACCATCGCATCAACTTTGGAAACGATAGTGTTTAGCTTCGTTTCGAAGATTCCCACCATTTCATCAAAGTCAAACCAAAATTCTTCTGGCAGTTCCGCACGCGCAGCTTGCATGTCAAGGCCGTGCTGCATGTTCTCCCAAACGGACAGCGGAGTAAGAAGAGAGACGAGTCGATGGATGCGGCAGTATTCCTTTCCTTTGATTTTGAGACGTAGGCCGTCGTCAAAACGAACGACATATCCTTCCATATCACCCTTGAAATTCTCCGAAGCCTCACGGAGAGCCTCGATGGAGGCGAAATGGTGCATTTCCGCAACGCGACAACCAGTTTCAGAACCAATGCTCTCTAGCATATTTCGCTCAAATTCCGAGCCATCGGGACGATAGCCCCCGAGAAGCACAAGCCCCTCGTAATCGTATTTCACAACAATCTGATTTGCACGATAGATTGCCTCAAAAAGAAACGTGGAGCCGCGCCGACGATCCACAAATTCCTTCACGGAAAGGTTGTTGTTGAGCCAATTCGACGCCCAAACAGCCTGATCGCTGTAAAAAGACCCCTTAGTTGCACAGCGGAGCTTCCCGTTCCAGTG
>Ga0105050_10004518_pt1 | contig 18510 bp, 18 predicted proteins | sample FRY01_FD_78088 | JGI IMG/M metagenome (GOLD analysis project Ga0105050, IMG submission 78088) | Freshwater microbial communities from Lake Fryxell liftoff mats and glacier meltwater in Antarctica - FRY-01 | ecosystem: Environmental > Aquatic > Freshwater > Ice > Glacier meltwater ... | reverse complement strand
GTGCTTCTTCCCATCCCTTTTGTCGGGCTTCGAACGCGTTTTTGCCGACGACATTCACCGAAACGTCGGTAACCTCAAAATCACCGGCGCTCGCAATCGGCGCAATTCCGCGTTTCGGGCCCTCAATCTGCGCAACAACTATCCCGCCGCCAACCAGCGCCAGTGGCAGGCCGATTGCCGCAATCCGAAACCATTTTACGCCCGATTTTGTCATTCCGACATCTTTAGGCGACATAGACGTGGAATTCCAAGCCTGTTCTCGCTAACGGCGACAAATGGACGCAAAAGATCAGCAAGCCGAACCCTACACTTATGCCAAGGCAGGTGTTTCCATCGATATGGGCAATGCCCTTGTGCGCGCCATTGCGCCGCTGGCAAAGTCGACGCGGCGCCCAGGCGCAGATGCAGATTTAGGCGGATTTGGAGGCTTTTTCGACCTTAAGGCCGCCGGTTTTAACGATCCCTTATTGGTCGCCGCAAATGACGGCGTGGGAACGAAGCTTAAGCTCGCCATTGATTCCGGTCGCCATGACGGCGTCGGCATTGACCTTGTCGCTATGTGCGTCAACGATCTGATCGTGCAGGGAGCAGAGCCGCTCTTTTTCCTCGATTATTATGCAACGGGGAAACTCGACAATGACGTCGCTACCGCTGTGGTCGCAGGCATTGCCGAAGGCTGCAAGCAAGCTGGCTGCGCATTGATTGGCGGCGAAACCGCTGAAATGCCGGGCATGTATTCCGACGGCGACTATGACCTTGCAGGTTTCTGTGTTGGTGCAGTGGAACGCGATCAAGTGCTGACGGCAGATAAGGTTGCAGCAGGCGATGTCATTCTTGGGCTGGCGTCGTCGGGGGTGCATTCCAACGGTTTCTCACTGGTGCGGCGTTTGGCGGCGGACAAAGGCTGGAAGCTCGACCGGCCCGCGATTTTTGACCAAGAAGTCATCCTGATTGACGCGCTGATGGCCCCAACTCGCATCTATGTAAAATCGCTATTACCGATGGTCCGCACCGGCAAAATCCACGCCATGGCCCATATTACTGGCGGTGGCTTGCTCGAAAATATTCCACGCATCCTGCCTGACGGTTTGCATGCGCACGTGGACGCAGACGCATGGCAACAGCCGCGCCTAATGGCGTTTTTACAGGCACAAGGCCATATTGAGCCGGAGGAAATGGCGCGCACATTCAATTGCGGCATCGGCATGGCGGTGGTCGTTCCCGAGGCTGAAGTCGCAAGCGTGACCGCCGCGCTGGAGGCGGCGGGAGAGACCGTTTGCCGCATCGGCCATATCGCGGCTGGCAAAAAAGGTTGCACCGTTACCGGCAGTATCGAAACTTGGAGCGCCCAGGCCGATTGGACTGCGACGCATGTTGGCTAAGGCGCGTGTCGCCGTTCTGATCTCTGGTGCCGGTACCAATATGGCCGCCTTGCTGTACGCAGCGAAACATGCCGACTGCCCCTATGAAATCGTCTTTGTTGCCAGCAATAATCCAAACGCCGATGGTCTGAAAATCGCCGAAGCGGAGGGCATTCCCACATTCGCCGAGCCCCACAAGGGCCTCAACCGTGTGGTGCACGACGCGCTAATGCACGATCATATTGTACGTGCAGGGGCCAATTATGTCGCGCTGGCGGGCTATATGCGGATATTGAGCGACGCGTTCGTGCAGAAATGGGAAGGCCGGATGCTTAACATTCATCCGTCGTTGTTGCCCAAATATAAAGGCCTGCATACGCATCAATCCGCCATTGATTCAGGCGACAAGGTGGCGGGGTGCAGCGTGCATCTGGTGACCGCCGAATTAGACGGCGGCCCGGTGTTGGCGCATACCGAAGTTGTAATCTTGCCCGACGATAGCGCCGAAACACTGGCAGCGCGGGTGAAGATGGCGGAGCATCAACTCTATCCACGCGCGCTTTCCGAATATGTCAGCCGCGCTACCAACCCCGCGTGGCTTGTGGCGCAGGTGCGCAAAAGGGCCATGGCACAGCCAGAAGCCGACGAGGTTACGAGCCACGGTATGTACTGCTTCGGCATTATCGGCGGCAAGAAATTCGCTTATGTTTCGGTCGACCATCATGGAGACGGCAAGACGGCGCTGCTCGTCAAAATCAGCGGTGCGGAAGAGCAAGCCATGCTCATCGACAGCGATAAAGAGCGTTATTATCGCCCCGCATATTTCGGCGACGGCTGGGTCGGCATCAGGCTCGATCTGGGAGATACCGATTGGGACCATATCGGTGAATGGCTAGCCAAAAGCTGGCGCGCGGTTGCGCCCAAGAAATTGACCAAACTGATGGATATCGCGGGGGAATTTTGAGCGTACACTCAGAAGGCAGTTCAATACAGCGCAGGACCCCCGCTTTCGCGGGGATGCTGGACCTTATTGCTAACGCAGGTGTTTAACCAACAATTTCTTCAGGCTTGAAGAAATAGGCGATTTCAATCGCTGCATTCTCGTCACTGTCCGAACCATGTACGCTGTTGGCTTCGATGCTTTCAGCGAGTTCCTTGCGGATCGTGCCAGGTTCGGCATTTGCAGGGTTGGTGGCGCCCATGATGTCCCGGTTACGCTGCATGGCGTTTTCGCCTTCAAGTACCTGAACGACGACCGGGCCGCTGATCATGAAATCGACCAATTCGCCGAAGAAGGGACGCTCGCGGTGGACGGCGTAGAAGCCTTCGGCCTGATCACGGGTCATGTGGATGCGCTTTGAAGCAACGACGCGCAGACCAGCTTCTTCCAGCATCTTGGTGACCGCACCGGTCAGGTTACGACGCGTTGCGTCAGGCTTGATGATCGAAAAAGTGCGGGTAGCCGCCATGATAAGCTCCATTTATAGGGGGATGAATTCGGCGCGCGTCTAGCGTCGCTGCGCCTTGAGTGCAAGCTTTATGGACCTTGGACCCATTTCCCGCCGTCCTGTTTCCAATAACGGCGTTCTACCGCATCACCCAATGTGCGCCATGCAGATCGCGCATTGTCGGTCTGTTCCGGCGGAAAAAGGTAGAAGGCCCGTTCAAAATGTTCGGTAACCGCTCGCCAGTTGCCATCAGCGATTGCAACAAACCGGGCTCCATTTGACGCATCGGTATGTTGCGACAACAATATCGGATGAAGTGCGTCATCGCTCTCCCCCGATTTTGCATGCGCTAAAAAGCTGTCATGCCGTGCGGTCCACAAAGCGCCGGATATCGCATCCAGTTGGCCGGCATCATCACTGACAATCAGCAACCGCCCGCCATTGTCCAACACACGTCGGGCGATAACGGGCAACACTTTTTCAGCAGGATCACGGGTGAGCTGATAGAAATCGACCTGCATGCTCCAGCAACATCAACCTTCGAAGTTGTCCGCGACAAACCGGTCAAGCAAACGTACGCCAAAGCCTGTCGCACCCTTGTCCCAAACGGGACCGGCCTTATCCGCCCAAACCGTGCCTGCAATATCGAGATGCGCCCATTTCACGCCGTCCTTGATGAACCGGCCCAAAAACTGCGCTGCCGTGATTGAGCCAGCGCCCTTACCGCCGATATTCTTCATATCAGCAATCGGGCTATCGATCATTTTGTCATAGGACTTGGACAGCGGGAAGCGCCACAGCGAGTCGCCCGACGCCTTGCCCGCAGCAGTCAGCTTGTCTGCAAGTTCATCGCTATTCGAAAACAGGCCAGCATATTCGCTACCCAGCGACACGATTATCGCTCCAGTTAGTGTCGCCAGATCGACGACATATTCGGGGTTATAATTTTCCTGAACCCAATGCAGTGCGTCACATAGGACCAGACGTCCCTCAGCGTCGGTATTCAACACTTCAATCGTCTGACCCGACATAGATGTAACGATGTCGCCTGGACGTTGTGCGTTGCCGTCGGGCATATTTTCGACAAGGCCACAGACGCCAACCACATAGGCTTTTGCCTTGCGCCCGGCGAGCGCCTTCATCGCGCCTGCAACAGCGCCAGCGCCACCCATGTCCCACTTCATATCTTCCATACCGGCAGCTGGCTTGATCGAAATACCGCCGGTATCGAAAGTAACTCCCTTGCCGACTAAAGCGACGGGGCGTTCCTGTTTTCCGCCTGTGCCGTCCCATTTCATCACAAGCAAACGCGCAGGACGACGCGAACCTTGCGCCACACCCAACAGCGCGCCCATGCCAAGTTCAGCCATCTGCTTGTCGTCCAAAACGCTGATTTCGACGCCAAGATCGGCAAGATGTCGGCAGCGATCGACAAAGCTTTCAGGGTAGATGATGTTGGCTGGCTCGGTCACGAGTTCCTTGGTCAGCGCAACGCCCTGCGCGATGGCATCATAAGTGGTCCACAAAGTACGCGCTTCGGCAGGCGCGCCCGTCACGGTCAGCGATTCCACGGTGGGCTTCGATGTTTCGGCCATTTTGGTGCGGTATTTATCCATCCGCCAGTTGCGCAACGCGGCACCATAGGCCGCCTCTGCAGCGGCCTTTGCCGACAAGTTCGCGCCGTCAATCGCGATATGCTTGGCGCCAGACGTCTGGACCTTTGCGATAATATCACCGCCCGCTTTTTGATAATCGCCTGCGTCACCTTCGCCGACGCCAATCAACACGATACGCACCAGCTTGCCGCCCTCATGGTTAATCAGCAAAAAGCTTTGGCCCGCGCTGCCATCGAAACGCGCAAGCTTTCCGGTTGCATGAACGATATCCGCGTTTTCCAACGGAAATTTAAAGTCCGCATAGGTGTTTTTGGTGACAATAAACGCGAGCACATCTGCTTCTTCGGGGCGCGCATCGGTGAAATGGATCTTCATGGAAATAGTCAGCCTTTCCGCTGGAGGTGTTTTGTTGCGCCGTCTATAGGCTCAATTCATAGCGGGATTAAAGCAAAAGATAGGCAGCAATGCCTATCGGTTAACCGCAAATACAGCCTTTCATAGCAACATGGGTGGACCCATAGCGATGGCAGCGATAAAGGACGTTCCGGTTTTTATGAATATCCCTGCCCCTCGGCCATCCTTTTCACGCCTCATTCTGGCATCACTGCTGCTTGGAAGCGGCTGTGTGTCGTCGGTCGCCATCGCGCAGACAGAACCGAGCGCCCAACAAGCACAGGGTGATGAAATCGGATTTTCCGCCGCAAACGTCGAGTATGATTCCAACACCGAAATCGTGACGGCTGCAGGCGACGTCATCGCCAATCGCGATGGATATACCGTTCGCGCCGATACAATCATCTGGAACCGCACCAGCGGCCAAGTTGTCGCGGAGGGCAGCGTTCGAGCGGTTGGCCCAGAAGGCGACGTTGCCTATGGCGACAAAATTGAGCTCACCGACACGCTGAAAGATGGCGTGATTAACAACCTGCTCGTTGTGCTGGCGGACGAAAGTCGCTTGGCTGCCAAACGCGGAGCCCGGCAGGACGGCATCTACACGCTGGACTATGCGGCTTACACCGCATGCAAGGTCGAGGGCCCAGATGGCTGCCCCAAGAAGCCGAGCTGGGAAGTAAAGGCTGTTAAAGTCGAATACGACCCGGCGAGAAAGCGAGTCAGATATCAAGGCGCGCGGATCGAATTATTTGGCCTTCCGCTCATTCCCTTACCCTTCCTGTCGCATCCAGTAGATGCCACGGCCGGTAGCGGGTTTTTGGTGCCAAGCGTCGGCTTCTCGCGTAATAACGGCCTTGAAATTGAACAATCCTATTATTGGCGTGTAGCGCAAAACCGAGACCTCACCGCATCGGTTACGGCGTTTTCCGATGCTGCGCCGCTTGGTCGGGTTAATTTCCGTACCCTTGAAAAAAAGGGTGCGGTGGATTTGACCGCTTACGGCACATACAGCAATCGCATCAGCACCAGCGGTCCAACCGCCGTTGCGGGCAATAGCGTATCTCGGGGCTACGTTGAGGGCGCTGGCAAGTTTCAACTAGACCCCAATTGGTCCTTTTCGGCATCGGGCCGCTATGCATCCGACCGCACATTTTTGCGGCGCTATGACATTAGCCGAGATGACAGGCTGCGGTCGACGTTTGCGGCAGAGCGGATAGATAGCAAAAGCTATTTTTCACTCGCCGGATGGGCCGTTCAAACCTTGCGCACAGGCGATCGCCAAGGCGTTGCCCCCATTGCACTACCGGAACTAGACTATCGTAGGCGCATCGATGATCCGCTTTTTGGAGGCGTCATTCAGTTGCAAGGCAATAGCTTAGCCATTGGCCGCACCGAGGGTCAGGATACGCGGCGAGCATTTGGGGCGGCAAAATGGGATTTGCGCAAAATCACGCCACTTGGACAAGAAGTAAATTTCACGCTGCTGGCGCGCGGCGACGTTTACCACAGTGACGAGAATGACAGCACGCTGACTGCAATTTATCGCGGCGAACCTGGCTGGCAGACGCGCGGTATTTTTGCCGCCGCCACGGATATCAAATGGCCGTTTGTCGGAAAGGTATTTGGCGGGACCCAGATTCTAACCCCGCGTGTTCAATTGGTTGCGGCACCATCCGTGTCCAACCTAAACATCCCCAATGAAGATTCGCGGGCCGTCGATTTGGAGGACAGCAACCTATTCGCGATTAACCGTTTCCCGGGTTACGACCGGTTTGAAGACGATTACCGCATCACTTATGGCTTCGACTGGGCGCTGCGTGAAACGGATTTCACAGCAGACATAAGCCTAGGGCAAAGTTACCGGCTATCGAACCGCGCGTCGATTTTTCCTGACGGAACTGGCCTGTCGGATAAGGCATCTGATATCGTTGGTCGCTCCGAATTCCGTTTCAAGGACTTGGTCAAGCTGACGCACCGTTTCCGGCTGGATAAGGACAATCTTGCCGTCCGCCGCAACGAAGTGGATGCCACCATCGGTTCGCGCGGCACATATGTGCAGGCAGGTTATCTTAAACTTAACCGGAACATTGGCCCGACTGTAGAAGACCTCGCCGACCGCGAGGAAATCCGGCTGGCGAGCAGAATCCGCGTTGCACGCTATTGGTCGGTCTTCGGTTCAACTATTGTAGATCTTACCGACGCGAACGAAGATCCGTTCATTATGTCGGATGGCTTTGACCCGATCCGTCACCGGTTGGGCCTTGCCTATGATGATGACTGCCTGTCGTTAAGCCTGACGTGGCGGCGTGACTATCAACCCGTCGGAGATTCCCAGCGCGGAAACAGCTTTCTGTTCCGTCTGGCCTTTCGCAATCTGGGTGTGTAAAGCAACTGAATATCATTCCTGAAAGGGGTGCAGTCGCTCATCTGTTGTTCAGCAGCATGCGACTATCCACCGGCCAGAACCGATTTTGTACTGGATTAATATCAATGAAGTTATTCAAGCGCCTGTCCCTGGTTGCAATGCTTGCCTCCACTGCAGCATTGACTCCGCTGATTGCGCAGACAGTCACCGATGATACGGCCCCCGATGCGCGGCTTGATATTCCAGACGGCCAGAAATTGTTCGGCAAAAATGATCCCAACGTCCGTCGCGCCACGGCTCAGGTGAATGGCGAGATCATCACCGGAACCGACATTGATCACCGTCTCGCGCTCATCGTGGCGGCGAACGACAATAAATTGCCACCGGAGGAGCTTGCCCGGTTCCGTGCCCAAATCGTGACCAATCTCATTGATGAAACGCTTCAAATTCAGGAAGCAGCCGCCAATGAAATTGAGGTAACGGACGCCGAGGTAAATCAGTATTTTGACCGGGTCGCACAGCAGAATTTCAACCGTCCGGCAAGCGAAGTGGACAAATATCTCTCCTCCATCGGGTCCTCAGTCGCGACGCTGAAGCGTCAGATTAAAGGCGAACTGTCGTGGAGCCGTTTGCTGTCGCGTAATGTACGGCCATCAGCAAATGTCAGCGACGCCGAAGTCAATGCGATCATCGAACGTATCAAGGCGAACAAGGGAACAACAGAATATCGTTTAGGCGAAATTTATCTGGCCGCTACTCCCGAAACCTTGCCGGCGGTGACCGAAAACGCACGCAAGATAATAGGACAATTGCGTCAGGGCGGTAATTTTGTAGCCTATGCAAGGCAATTTTCCGAAGCGTCTACTGCATCGGTTGGCGGCGACCTTGGCTGGCTGTCGCTGGCCCAGCTGCCCCAGACTTTGGCGACCGCTGCCGCACAGATGAACGCCAACGAAGTACAGGCCGTGTCGTCACCCGGCGGCATTTCGATCCTGTTGCTCATCGACAAACGTCAAGTTGCGACGTCCGACCCGCGCGATTCCGTCCTGAGCCTTAAGCAAATTGCCATTACCTTCCCGAAGGGCACGACCGAGACGCAAGTTGCTCCCCTAATAAAGAGGTTCAGCGAAGAAACGCAGAAAATCAATGGCTGTGGTGCGGCTGATGAAATGGCACGCACCTTAGGCGCCGACGTTGTGAACCGCGATGGCATCAAGATCCGTGAGCTACCCGCGCCATTGCAACAAGTCATGCTGGACTTGCAAATCGGCCAGTCGACACCGCCTTATGGTTCGCTGGAGGATGGCGTGCGCGTCTTTGTCTTATGCGGTCGTGATGCACCGCAAGAAGCCGCTTCGGAAAGTTTCGACGAAATCATGTCGCGGCTAGAAGAAGAACGCGTAAACAAGCGTGCGCGTATTTATCTGCGCGATTTACGCCGCGACGCCGTCATCGAATATAACTGATGCCAATAAGCCGACTGGAACTGCCGCTGGCCGTTTCGGTCGGCGACCCGGCGGGCATTGGGCCTGAAATCATTGGCAAGGCTTGGGAAGCGCGGGTCGCCAGCAAACTGCCGCCCTTTTTCGCTATTGGCGATATCGGCAGCTTTGCGCCGCACTGGAACGGGCCCGTCGTCCGCATTGAGGACCCCGCCGATACGTTGAAGCATTTTGCCACCGCGCTGCCGGTCATCCATCTGCACAACTGCCTTTCCGTCGTGCCAGGCTTGCCCGATCTCGACGGAGCACATTGCGCGTATCAAGCGCTTGAAATGGTGATTGGTTTTGCGCGCGCCGGAAGTGCCGCCGCTTTGGTGACAGGCCCGGTTTCCAAAACGCAGTTATACGCCGTCGGGTTCACCCATCCGGGACAGACGGAGTTTATCGCCGAGCGCTGCGGCGTATCGAAAAACAACGCGGTCATGATGCTTGCTGGCCCCGACCTTCGCGTTGTCCCCATGACCACGCACATCCCGCTGGCGGACGTTGCTGGAAAGCTCGACGGTCGCCTCATCCGGCAAAGATTGCGGGCCACTGCCAAGGGTTTGCAGCGCAATTTTGGTATCGCTAATCCGCGCCTCGCCGTAGCCGGGTTTAATCCGCACGCAGGTGAATCCGGCAATATGGGCCGTGAAGAGCTCGATATTTTTGAGCCAGCCATTGCGCAGATACGCGATGAAGGTTTTGACGTCATCGGTCCGCTGTCCGCCGACACAATGTTTCATCCGGAAGCGCGCTCCCATTATGACGCCGCATTATGCGCCTATCATGATCAGGCCCTAATCCCGCTGAAAACTCTCTATTTTCACGAAGCGGTAAATATCACCTTGGGTTTGCCCGTTGTCCGCACGTCGCCTGACCATGGCACGGCATTTGGTATTGCTGGTCAAAACAAGGCCATGCCATATTCCATGATTGCAGCGATCAAAATGGCGGAGAGCGCAGCACTTCATCGCCTGGCTGCTGACTCTGCCGGATGAATCACGCGCTACCGCCCTTACGGGAGATCATTGCCCGCCACGGACTTGCGGCAAGTAAGGCGTTGGGACAGAATTTCCTCTTCGATGAAAAGCTGCTGGACCGCATCGCCGCCATCCCTGGCGCTTTGGCGGGCGAGCATGTTTATGAAGTCGGACCCGGACCGGGCGGCCTTACCCGTGCGCTGCTGCGCGCGGGCGCAAATGTTGTCGCGGTCGAGCGGGACCGACGGTGCCTTCCCGCTTTGGAAGAATTGTCCGAAGCGTTTCCCGGCCAATTGCGCGTGATTGAGGGAGACGCCCTAAAAATCGACCCTTTTGCCGAAATTGGTGCACCTTTCCACGTCGTGTCCAACCTGCCCTATAATGTTGGCACCGCGCTAGCGGTGGGTTGGCTGGGTGGCGATAGCTGGCGGCCTCCATGGAAGAGCCTGACGTTGATGTTTCAGCGCGAAGTGGCCGACCGGATTGTATCTGTCCCCGGCAGCAGCGCGTACGGAAGGCTTGCGATATTGGCACAGTGGCGTTCGCACGCCGCGATTGCTATGTCCGTGCACCGGTCCGCGTTCACGCCCCCGCCCAAAGTCATGTCCGCCGTCGTTCATATCACGCCCAAGGACGCGCCCGATGGCGTAAAAATGTCCGTTCTTGAAAAGTTGACGGGTGCGGCCTTCGGGCAACGACGCAAGATGCTGCGGCAAAGCCTGAAGGGCGTTGAAGGCGCAATTGATGCCCTGCAAAAGGCAGGCATTGCCGAGGACCGTCGCCCCGAAACTGTCACTTTGGACGAATGGTGCGCCCTCGCGAGAGAAGTAGGTTAGACCTCTCGCAAGGGGTGGCCCTTTGCAACAACGGAAGCTAAGACTGTCTTATGTCAACGCTTTCCCCCAGCGAGCAAGCCGCACTTGAAATAATTGAGCAGGGCCCGATGCTTCAGCAGGTCCAGGACTGGGCTTCAGTGAACAGCGGCTCGGGCAATTTGGACGGACTTGCAAAAACAGCCCAGCTCTTAGCCGACGCATTTTCCGTTTTGCCTGGTGAAGTGACGCTGGTTGATCCTGAACCGGTCGACAAAGTGGAGAGCGATGGCACGATTCTAACGGTAAATCACGGCCAGCATCTTCTGGTCACGGTCCGCCCGCAGGCCAGCACACAGTTGCTGTTTACAGGCCATATGGATACCGTTTTTCCGCAGGACCATCCTTTTAAGACGCTCCGATGGACCGACGAAGGCACGATTAACGGACCCGGCGTTGCAGACATGAAGGGCGGCATCGCCGTCATGCTTGGCGCGCTTCAAGCCGCAGAAGCCGGCAACTCCATCGCGCAAGCCGGCTATCAGATCCTCATTAACAGCGACGAAGAAGTCGGGTCGCCTTCCTCGGCTAAGCTCATTGCGCAACTTGCGCAAAATAAGCTTGCGGCGTTGACCTATGAGCCAGCCTTGCCTGACGGAACTTTGGCCGGTGCGCGTGGCGGTAGCGGTAATTTCTCGATTATTATTACCGGCAAAAGCGCCCATGCAGGCCGAAATCCGGACGACGGCCGAAACGCGTTACTCGCGGCCGCGGACCTTGCGTTGCGGCTGAAATCACTGTCGCGCGAGGGTCTTTCGGTTAATCCGGCGAAGATAGAGGGCGGAAGCCCCAACAATGTCGTCCCCGATCACGCGATTTTGCGTGTGAATTTCCGGCCATTAACGCCGCAAATCGTTGTAGAAACGGAGGCCAGTTTACGCCAACTGGTCGCGGACGTCGAATGGCAACACGACGTAAGCGCCCATATTCATGGCAGCTTTGGTCGTCCGCCCAAGCCGATTGACGACGGTGCGGCAAAGTTATTCGGGCTGGTAAAACAATGTGGCGCCGATCTTGGCTTGGCGATTAACTGGCGTTCAAGCGGCGGGGTATGCGACGGCAATAATATCGCGGCATGTGGCGTGCCCGTCGTTGACACGATGGGCGTACGCGGCGGCGATATCCACAGCGCGGATGAATTCCTTATCGTCGAAAGTCTTGCGGAGCGAGCGCGCTTGTCGGCGCTAACTATTATGCGTTTAATCCAAAAAGGGGCCTTATGACCTTCATTATCCGTCCGGCCAATGTGGACGATTTGCAGCCGATTTACGAAATGGCAAAGCGCACCGGCGGGGGGTTTACCAACCTGCCGCCTGATCGCAAAGCTCTGTCAGCCAAGCTCGAACGGTCTGCAGAAGGTTTTGCGCGCATCGGCGCAGATGTGGCCGACGATCTCTATGTGTTTGTGTTACAAAATACAACGACAGGCGACGTGCGCGGCACGTGCCAGATTTTTGGCAACGTCGGCCAAAGATGGCCTTTCTACAGCTATCGTATCGGCGCCCTGACGCAGCACAGCGTTGAGCTGGAACGCACCTTTCGCGCGGACATTTTGAACCTGTCGACCGATCTGGAAGGGACCACGGAAGTCGGCGGCCTGTTCCTGCATCCCGGCGAACGCGCTGGCGGCCTCGGTATGTTGATCGCGCGTAGCCGCTATCTATTCATCCGAAACCACCGCGAACGATTTGCGGACCGGACCATCGCCGAATTGCGCGGTGTCATCGACGAAGCAGGTGGGTCGCCATTTTGGGACGGCGTTGCCGGGCGCTTTTTCGGGATGAGCTTTCAGGAAGCCGACGAGTTTAACGCAAAGTTCGGCAACCAGTTTATCGCCGACCTGATGCCGAAACATCCCGTCTATATCGCCATGTTGCCCGATAGTGCCAAGACCGTCATCGGCGTGCCCCATCCTTCCGGACGTGCGGCGATGCGGATGCTGGAGAATGAAGGCTTCGCGTGGGAGAATTATGTCGACATCTTCGACGGCGGCCCAACCATGACCGCGCGCACCGATCAGATCCGCAGCATCCGCGATGCGACCGACGTGCGTATCGATAAGGTTAGCAACGCGGTCGGCGAACATAAAACGGGCGAAAAAATGCTCATCACGCTTGGCCGCTTGCATGATTTCAAAGCCGCTTATGCTTGGATTGACCTGCGTGATGGCGAAGTAGCCATCGACGAAGAGACCGCGCGCGCCCTCTATATCGGTGAAGGCGATTCCATCACCTATGTTGTGAGATCTTAAGGCATGGCGTTGGTTGAAATCAACTTCGATGGTATCATCGGGCCCAGCCACAATTATGCAGGATTAAGCCTCGGCAACCTGGCCTCGGCCAATAATGCAGGCGCCTCATCTTACCCGAAAGCTGCAGCGTTGCAGGGCATTGAGAAGATGCGCGCAAACCTCCGGCTTGGATTAGCACAGGGTTTTTTCATGCCACTGGATCGGCCTAATCAAGCATGGCTCGACGCACTAGCCAAGGACGTAGAAACGGCCGAGCCGCATATCCGTGCAGCCGCTTTTTCCGCCTCCGCGATGTGGGCTGCGAATGCGGCAACGGTATCTCCTGCGCCCGACACAGCAGACCATAAATGTCATTTATCGGCAGCAAACCTGCTCACCATGCCGCACCGCAGCCATGAATGGCCCGGCACGCTGGCACAGCTCAAGATTGCGTTCGGCAACCCCGCACATTTTGTTGTTCATGAAGCAGTTCCGCCGCCATTTGGTGATGAAGGTGCCGCCAACTTTATGCGTTTATGCACCGCGCATGGTCACGCCGGAATCGAAATTTTCGTGTATGGAAAAGCAGGCGGTCCGTACCCCGCGCGCCAGCATATCGAGGCGTCGAAAGCCGTCGCACGCGCGCACGGGCTTGACCCATCGCGCACGCTGTTCGTGCAGCAGTCTGAAGCTGCCATCGCCGCGGGTGCCTTTCATAATGACGTGGTTGCGGTCGCAAACGAGCGGCTATTGTTCACGCATGAGCTGGCATTTGAAATGCCGGGCGAGACTTATGCCGACATCAAACGCCTGATGCCGGAGGCGGAGATTGTTATCGTACCAGCAGACCGAGTGAGCCTTGCCGATGCAATCCAAAGCTATTTGTTCAACGCGCAACTCGTGACGCTGCCAGATGGCGGCATGGCGCTCATCCTCCCTAGCGAGGCAGAGGGTAACCCGCGCGTGTGGGGCTGGCTCAGCGAAATGGTGGCGGGCAATGGCCCAATCCGCAAACTGGTGCCCGTCGATGTCCGCCAATCCATGGCCAATGGCGGCGGGCCGGCATGCCTGCGCCTGCGCGTTGTTGCGGACCCTAAAACCGTCGATTCGCGCTTCATTGCCGACGAGGCGAAGCTGGACCAGATTGCGGCGATAGTTTCCGCGCATTGGCCAGAGAGCATCGCGCCCCGCGAACTGGCGGACTCTGCATTGATCCAAAAAGTGCAGGGTGCCCGCAAGGCACTGTTGACCGCGTGCGATTTGGATATCCTGCTCTGACTGTCGGAATAGCTTACAAAGAGCGCGCGCGTTAACCATCAACAGTGTTGGAAACGCTGAACTGGCATGGGCATTGCTGTGTTTTAAATTAACTATGAAAACGTTCGCCCGCCTTTTCACTATCAAGACCAAATTGGAGGTCTTCCTCATCACCTACGCGCTGGGACTCGGCGCAGTGAAGCGTGGCGAGGAATATCTGCTGCAATATCCGGGCAATATAGGGAAGGTGTTTTTCCTGCTATGTACAGGGGCCGTTTTCATTGCTGGCGCAAAGATGTTGGAGGCGGTGGAACTGCACGCCGCGTTCGGGACGGATTGAATTCCGGTTTACACTTGTTTTCGTTACTCCAGCGCAGGCTGGAGCAACAAGGTTTTCTAACCGGAAAACTGATCCAAATTTACCCTAAGATGTCCAATAAGGTGGGGAGCTTCTGTTGCTCGGCGCTCCCCGTGCCGCCGTAACTATTCTGTTGCCCGGCTAGTCCAGCCGCGTTCTTTTAGTGTAAGTTCAGACCGTGAGGCCCAAAATTACGCTGCGAGAGCAAGTGCTTCGTTATCGTTTGCACCTATTGGTTATGAACCATTTCACGGCTTATTCATGCCGGGCAAAAACAATGCTTTTCAACGCACGTCGATCCTAGTTCAGCCCCTCCAAGACCTCTGATAAACAGAGATTTTGGTGGAGCTGCCGGGTACCGCCCCCGGGTCCGCTGCATCTATTGCACACTGCAATTTATCACCATAGCCGAGCGAACCCAGCACTCACCTATATAGGCGCTTTTTCGTGAATGGGAAGTGAAGGCGGTTAAAGGCCCTGCATATTCCGGCTTTCTGGCGGAATATGGACGATGAGTCCGTTAAGTTCGGGCGTCAGCAATATTTGGCACGACAACCGGCTGGTCCGCCGTGCACCGCTGGCCAAATCAAGCATGTCCTCCTCGTCTTCGACAGCACGGGGAAGTTTATCGAACCAAGCCTTGTCGATAACCACATGGCAGGTGGAACAGGCCATCTGGCCTTCACAGGTGCCTTCAAGTGGTTGCCCGGCAGCTTGCGCAATTTCCAGAAGGCTTTGGCCTTCAACCGCTTCCACGTCCTGAACACTGCCATCGACATTGATGAACGTGACTTTGATCATAACATCGCCTCTGCTGCACAGTTGATTGCCTCTGTAGCCATATCAATCTCTTGCGCCGTCGTATAGCGGCCAAACCCCAAGCGAATGGAAGATTTTGCCTGCGCGTCGGTCAGGCCAAGTGCGCGCAAAACATGGCTGGTGCGGCCGGACCCGCTGGCGCAAGCTGAGCCGGCCGAAAAAGCAATGTTCCGGCACTCCGATATCAGCCGCCCGGCATCCACGCCGTCACGGCGGATGTTGAGGTTGCCCTTGTAGCGCTGGCTGGTCGAACCGTTGATGGTCCAGTCCGCAAATGCGCTTACTGCCCGGTCCCATAAGGCAGCAACGTGCCTTTCATCGACATCCATGCGTTCTGCGGCCAGCTTGGCTGCTGCGCCAAATCCTGCGCACAAAGCGGGGGACAATGTGCCCGAGCGCATGCCTTGTTCTTGCCCCCCGCCGAGCATTTGCGGAGTGAGCGAAATGCCGTCACGCACCCATAAGGCACCAATCCCTTTAGGGCCGTGGATTTTATGTGCGGATATGGCGATCATGTCGGGACCGTCGGGGATCGGCATTCGGCCATAAGCTTGGACGGCGTCGCACAGGAACAAGCCGCCACTGGCGTGCGCCGCTTGGGCGAGCTCAGCTACGGGCTGAATATTCCCAATCTCGTTATTGACCAGCATGATGGCCAGCAAGCGTGAGGTCCCGTTCGTGTCGAGTGTAGTCGAGACACCACGCCGTTGGCTCTCCCCTATAGGCCTCTCGACTGCGCTCGTGGCGAACGGATGTGACAAATTCCCTGTTTCGCTGACAGGCAGGATGTGCCCATGGAGCGCGTGCACGCTATCCAAAACGGCCGCATGCTCCGTCGCGGCAGCGCTTACCGGCAAGCCACAACCCATGATCGCCAAATTGATTGCTTCTGTCGCACCAGACGTGAATATCACCCGTCCGCCTTTCGGTAGCAACGCCGCCACCTGGTCACGTGCGACTTCGACTGTGGCAGCGGCTGCCCTGCCCGCGGCATGTGCGCTGTGCGGGTTCGCAAAGCCGTCCTTCAGCCACGGTTCCATCGCGGCAAATGCTTCAGGGGCAAGCGGCGTGGTAGCTTGATAATCGAGGTAGATCATGCCGCTTTGGCGCGCGCGGCTATGCTCCGCCAGACATCAATCAATCGCGCAACGTCGCTCTCGCTGGAACCGGCGCCAAAGCTTACGCGAATGACTTCAGACGCTGACCGGTCGTCCCAACCCATGGCACCAAGAACATGACTGGTTTTTAGCGTTCCCGACGAGCACGCGCTACCCGCAGAAACCGAGATGCCCGACAAATCAAAATTGATGAGCTGGCTCGACGCCGCAACGCCGGGCATGCGGTAGCTGCCAATAGTGGCCAATCTGTCGCTGGCGTCAGCGACCACGACACCACCGCTGGCCTTAATGGCTGCGTCCAACATTTGGCGCAGCCGAACCGCTTCCTCGATCCACCCGAAACCGGCGTCGAGCGCTGCTGCAAAACCCATAGCTGCTGGCAGGTTTTCGGTTCCGCGACGATAGCCCTGCTCCTGACCACCTGTGGGGGTTAGCAGCCCAAGGTTACGGACAAGGAGCGCACCCATTCCGGGCGGCCCGCCCAATTTATGCGCAGACACGCAAATCATGTCCGCATCTGGCAAGGGCAGCTTCCCCGCGCTCTGCGAACAGTCCGCGAATAATATCCCGCCTGCCGTCCGGACGGCATTGGCGATATCCGCCATCGGCTGGATCACACCTGTTTCGTTGTTCACCGATTGAACCGCATAACGCGCGCGGCCATTGATCGCGTTCAAATCGATATAACCGTCAGCGGATACGGGCAAGCAGGTCGCGCCTGCAACAGCCAGCACAGCGTCATGCTCTACGGCACTTGCCACCGCCGCATGGCCGCGCAGCGCAATCGCGATGGCTTCACTTGCGCCGCTGGTGAAAATGACCTCACCATCCCAATTCAAGGCGGCGTTAACGCGGGTGCGGGCGCCCTCAAGCGCCGCGCGGGCCGCGCGGCCCTCACTATGTGGGGATGATGGATTGGCCCACCGTACCAACGCCTCGGTCATCGCTTCGCGCGCGGCTGGAATGACCGGCGTCGTCGCTGCGTGATCCAAATATATGCGTGTATGGTCGGGCATAGTTTCCATGACAGTTGCGAAAATCGTCACTGCTTCTATATAGCGCTTCAAATTCCTGCAAAGCCCGAACCGTCGGGCAAAGCTCGGCAACAGAATAAGAATCGAACAATATATGCCTGCTATTGCTATTCCCGGTCCAGAAGGCCGCCTCGAAGCCCGATTTTCGCCACCACCGCGCCCACGGGCTCCGATTGCGATGATTTTGCATCCGCACCCGCAAGCTGGCGGAACAATGAATGACCGGATCACCCAGCAGCTTTACAAGACCTTTGTCGCACGTGGATTTGGCGTATTGCGCTTCAACTTTCGCGGCGTAGGCCGCAGCGAAGGCGAATTCGACAATGGCATTGGCGAATTGTCTGACGCCGCATCGGCGCTCGATTGGGTGCAAAGCTTCCACCCCGAAGCGTCAACGACTTGGATTGCCGGCTTCAGCTTTGGTGCATGGATTGGCATGCAATTGTTGATGCGCCGCCCTGAAATCCGGGGTTTCATCTCGGTTTCGCCGGCAGCAAACATGTATGATTTCAGCTTTTTGGCACCCTGCCCTTCATCGGGTATCATCATTCAGGGTGTGAATGACGAAGTCGTAAATCCGAATGCGGTTCAAAAGCTTGTCGATAAACTGCGCACCCAACGCCACATCACCATTCACCACGACGAAATTCCGCGTGCGAATCATTTCTTTGAAAATGAAATGGACATGCTGATGGCGTCTGTGAATAACTATCTGGATTTCCGGTTGGATCCGAACTCACCCATCAAGTGAGTTACTTCGCTTCGGTAACCAGGCTTCTGCCTTGGTTGTCTGGCACAACCCAAATCGCGACATTGGCGAATATAACCAACGAAGCTGCTATCATCAGCCACATTTGCTGGCTAGCGCCATCGCGACTCCAGCGTTTCCATGCGCCATAGAGAAGCAGGAACGCGGCCAGCATTGCGATGGATAAAACGGCGTTTAACATTTCCCCTCTCTAAAGGTGGTGGATAAGCCACGCAATCGGGCAAATTCGCGGTGGTCTTTTATGACGCTCTGCCATAGGGGAAGCGTATTCCGACTCATGCTGCTACAGGATGTGCTATGCGTATCGCCATCGCCTCAGATCATGCCGCCTTCACGCTAAAATCAGCGCTGGTTGAATATCTGCGTTCGGCAGGTCATGACGTCTATGATCTTGGGCCCCATGATG
>Ga0105050_10004516_pt1 | contig 18517 bp, 17 predicted proteins | sample FRY01_FD_78088 | JGI IMG/M metagenome (GOLD analysis project Ga0105050, IMG submission 78088) | Freshwater microbial communities from Lake Fryxell liftoff mats and glacier meltwater in Antarctica - FRY-01 | ecosystem: Environmental > Aquatic > Freshwater > Ice > Glacier meltwater ... | reverse complement strand
TACATCAACGGGTTCTACAACACCCGCCGCCGTCACTCATATCTGGGTGGCATCAGCCCGCTGGCGTTCGAAGCAAAGGTGGCATAATGAGATCAGTGACCGGCGCAAAACCGTTACAAGTCCGATGTCGCCAATAACCTTTTAAGGCCGGGACGCTCCAGATTGCCACCCGAGAACCCGCCATCATCATATCGCTCATTGACGACCGTCCAACCTTCGTGGCGCTGGCTCAACGCATCGGCTGTGCACGCATCATATTGCGCATCGAGGCTGATATACTATTGCTCCAGTCCGTCCTCGGTGGATTTGCGCGTGTAGATCGCACAGCGCACCAGTTCCTTGGTCCGGTCCATCTCAGGCTGCCTTCGCTGTCAGGCCAAAGAACCGTGGCCCGGACCAATGTGCGCCTGTAACCTTGCGGGCGATTTCTGAGAGCGAGCGGTAAGTGTCGTTATCCCATTCAAATCCATGTTCGGTTGCCGTTACTGCAATGGTCTTCCCATTCCATTCCCGGACAAACCGAGTTCCATGCAATATGGGGCCGCGGCTTGAAGCTGTAAGCGCGCTAGCACCTATGTTCCCATTCAACCTGTCGAGCTCCCGCTCGATGTGGGAAGGCAGTTTCCCCAGCGCCTTTTCCTGCAACCGATAGGCGATGCTGCGCCGGAGAAGGTCAGGAGAAATATTGGGGGCAACGCTGCTATAAACCTCATGCCATCGAGAGCGCAGTTCGGCAGGCGTCATGTTAGCAAGGCGAGCCAGTTCCAAACTTAGACGGTTTGTCATGACCACCACGTTACGCTTCGGGCGACGATGATATGCGGTAGCGGCGAACGCCATCCACCTTGTCGCTATCGATGACGTACCCCTTCTTCCTCAGCCCGGTCAGATATGCGCGTGTGGAATGCGGCAGCCAGTTTGCAAGTGTCGCGAGTTCTTCAAGCGTGGCAACGCAATCTTGGGTCAGCAGATCCAAGATCTGTTGAGGCTTTGAGGGCATTGCGATTGTCCCGATACCTTCAGGCTTTTTGGTCTTCGTCATGGGAGGTTCTTCTTAATCGACGCAGCATCATACTGCCCCACCACCCAAAGCCCAGCTGATCGCTCTGCCGGGTCTATCGCCGCCTTAGTCGGGGCGCTTGAACATGAGCAGCAATGCTCAACCACGCGCAGACGTCGAATGGATTGTGCGTTCGATAGGCAGAAATTTAGATTGTTTGAGCACTTCGGATCGTCATTACGGCTAAGTTGGCTAAACTAAGCGTGATCACACGAAGGGGTTTTATTCAGGAATTGAGACGGATATCCGTTTCTGGGCCGTGAGCCGCCAGTCGGCTATTAGCCAACCTTTCCGCAAAACCAGTCGGTCGGCTAACAACCTGTTTTGTGTGATTACCTTTTTAGAACACGCACAGATGCATCGTTTTGCCAACCCTCAACGTCGATCAAAAATTGGATGGGTAATTTGGTCGCCCGTTTGTTTGTAGCAGCGTTGTGAGTAGCCCAAACTAGCTCGCTGCACCGTTGTCACATATATGACGCAAAACATTCTTCTTAATGCAATGTGATAAGCACAGCCATGTCACAGCTCACTCCTATTTGCTGCATGGACAACGGGTGGGGCCTTACGTTGATTCGATTCTGTTCCGTTGCATCTGCCTATAATCGGGCAAGTCATATTTGTTGCGGAGAATAAGAATGTTAGACCCAAAATTGCGTGGGATCATATATGCGACAGCAGCCGCAGTCCTTGTTACCGGCTGCGGTGCAGACGATATCGCGTCGCCGGGAACCGGCGGCAACATCACCATTAATAACCCCGCTGCTCCACCGCCGCCGCCGCCACCACCGCCGCCTCCTGCGACAGTTACGGCAGCTGCCGGCTGTCCGACTATAGCGGATGCGCAGCAATTGACCGACAGTGGTACAATTACAGGTCCAACCGGCACATATCGCGTATGCACATTGCCAGCACGGATCAATACGACCAGCACCTTGCAGAAGGTTAGTGGCTTGCTTTATCGTCTCGGCGGCCGCGTTGACGTTGGAACTGACCAGGGGCCAAGCTCGACAAATAACGTTGTTACCTTGAACATCGAACCCGGCGTAATTGTTTTCGGCGGCACTGGCGTGTCTTGGTTAAACGTCAATCGCGGTAACCGCATCAACGCGGTTGGCACTGCCGAATTACCTATCATCTTCACCAGCCGTGACAATGTCCTCGGTTTGAATACCGATAGCTCAATCGGTCAGTGGGGTGGTGTTGTTCTGAACGGTCGCGCTCCAATCACGGATTGCGCGGCACCAGGCGCAACGCCCGGCACCGTAGCATGCGAACGCCAAGTTGAAGGGGCGGTTGACCCCGCACTTTATGGCGGTGCCAACACAGCCGATAACAGCGGTCGCATGAGCTATGTGCAAATCCGATATTCTGGCTTCGTGCTTTCGGGTAACTCGGAATTGCAATCGCTTACAACTGGTGGAACGGGCAGCGGCACGATTTTGAACAATATCCAGTCGTTCAACAGTTCTGATGATGGTGCGGAATTCTTCGGTGGCGTCGTCAACCTGAAGTATTTCGTGTCGATTGGCGCTGACGATGACAACCTCGACACCGATGTCGGCGTAAAGGCGAACTTCCAATATGTGTTGGCAGTTCAGCGTCCAAATGCCGGTGACTCGATGATCGAAGCTGACACGGACAACTCTTCGGACGGAAACACGCCACGCCAGAACACACGTCTGTCGAACTTCACCTTCATTCAGCGTAACAACACGGGCAACCTGACCGCCATGTTGCTTCGCGGTGGCACCGACTACAGCATGTTCAATGGTGTTGTCGTTAGCCCATCGACGTCTTGCCTGCGTATCAGCCGCCCGCAAACAGTATCCGCAACGGTTGACGCATTGAATGACGAAGTTGGTGCACCAGTATTCCGCTCGGTCGTGATGCAATGCGCATCGCCAGCGTTCGTTGGTTCGAGCGGCGTAACCGAATCGCAAGTAAGCAGCATCTTTGGTTCGGGTACGAACAACAATAACAGTGCATTCACACCAAGTCTGATATCATTGTTCATCAACGGTGCTAACGAAACCGCTGTAACTGCGTTCAACGCCAGCACCATCGCATCGTTCTTCGATGAGACCAGCTATGTTGGTGCTGTCCGCGATGCCAATGACCTTTGGTATGCTGGTTGGACCTGCAACAGCGCGACTGCGACGCTTGGTACCAGCGTAACCGGTCTCTGCACCTCACTGCCAACATACTAATAGCTGGCGGATAATATCGGGTGGGGTGCGGCCAAATGGGCATGCACCTCACCCTTTTTTCGAATTTATAAAAGGGAATTACAATGTTGAAGCCAGTGGGGGCAATCAGACTGTTGCTTTTGACGTCAGCGCTCGTGTCGCCTTCTATTGCGATGGCGCAGGATACCGCAGCAGAGCAAGCCGAACCGATCGAAGCGGCTGAAGTCGCAGCGACCGATACGCCAGTCGAGCAGGCGGATGAATCCGCAGAAGAGCGGGTTGATGTTTCGATCCCCGGCGGCGAAGAAATCGTCGTGCGTGGCTATCTTGATCGCAACATATCAAAAAATGCGCCTCAGGTCGTTTCTGTCCTGTCCAGCGCCGACATCGAACGCACGGGTGAAGGCGATATCGCTGGCGCACTTGGACGTGTCACTGGCCTAAGCGTTGTTGGCAATGGCTTTGTATATGTTCGCGGACTTGGTGATCGTTATTCGCTCGCCTTGTTGAACGGTTCGCCGCTTCCCAGTCCCGAGCCGCTAAAGCGCGTTGTGCCACTGGACCTTTTTCCGACCAGCGTAATTGCATCGTCGCTGGTGCAGAAAACATATTCTGCTAACTTTCCGGGCGAATTCGGCGGCGGCGTCATAAACCTGACGACCAAGGCAATTCCGCGCGAGCCATTTTTAACTATTGGCGGCGATCTTAGCATCAACGGTGAAACGACGAACCAACTTGGTTACACATATTATGGTAGTTCGCAGGATTGGAGCGGCTTTGATAATGGCAGCCGCGACCTAAAACCCGCGTTGGCGGGTTATCTTGCTAGCGGTGCACGCATCAGTGCCGGCAATGTCAATACCCAGGCGATCGCTGGACAGCTAGTTACCGGCCGAAATGCAGTCGTGCAGCGGGATAAAAATTTGCCTCCAAATGGCTCCGGCACCATCACTGGCGGCACCAACTGGGAAATCGGCGATGATGCAACATTGGGCATCATTTTCAACGCAGGCTACAGCAACAAATGGCGCACGCGCGATACTATTCAGCAGACCGCCTCGACCCTTGACCTGAGCCAGAAGGAACTGGACTTCAGTAAGGTCATCACAGACAATCGTGTTGTGGTGAACGGCCTTGTCGGTTTCGGCATCGAAGCGGGTGAGCAAAAAATCCGTTGGACGAATCTTTTCATTCGCGACACGCTGAAGCAAGCGCGTCTGGGTGTTGGCACCCGACAGACCACATCGCCGACGGCGACATTGTTGCAGCAGGATACCGCTTGGTTTGAACGCCAATTGGTCGACAGCCAGATCGTTGGCGAGTTCAAATTATCGTCCGATGTCAATCTGAGCTTCCGCGTCGCCTACGCCAATTCGAAGCGTGAAGCTCCGGATGAACTGAGTTTCGAATATTATCGCAGCAACATCACGTCTGATCCTTACGGCCAATTGTTCATCAACCGGCTTAACAATGGTCAACAGGGAAGCGCTGAAGTAAGCTACTCGTATCTGAACGAAGATTTGTGGGCAGGCGGCGTCGATCTTTCGGCAAAAATCACGCCGGATATCACCGCTACCATCGGCTACGCTTATTCCGATACCAACCGCCGCACAGAGCGCCGCGATTTCCAGTTTGTCGCACCTGGCGGCACCCCGATTGCGCCCGCGCTGTTCCGCCCAGACTTGCTGCTTCAGCAGGGCGTGATTGATTTCTACAATATCGCGCTTATCGACACGAACGAAGCCAACCCGGTCTTTGATGCTCGGTTGTTGAACAACGCTGGCTATGGCCAAATTCAGGCGTTCATTACGTCTGGGATTAGCCTGAATATCGGCGTGCGGTACGAAACGGCTGAGCAAACCGTTGTTCCGGTGCAAGTGTTTACCATACCGACTGCTTCACTGGCTTCGACCAGTTTGAACCGCAGCTACTGGTTGCCAGCAGCGACTCTCACTTGGGATATTAATGACCAGATGAAGTTCCGGTTGAGCGGTTCAAAGACCATCGCGCGTCCGCAGTTTCGTGAGCTGATTTTTCAGAACTATTACGACACGGATTCAAACCGTCTGTTTCGCGGCAACCCGTTGTTAACCGATAGCCAGTTGTACAATGCGGAAGCGCGTTATGAATGGTATTTTGACCGTGACCAGCGTTTTACGGTTGCCGGGTTCTTCAAGCGGATTGACAACCCAATCGAGTCATTCTCCAGCTTTGATGACAATTCGGTCATAACTAGCTTTGCAAATGCGCCGAAGGCGGACTTGTTTGGCGCAGAAATCGAGACGCAGAAATATTTCGATTTGTCGGCCATTGGCGATGAAGGCTTTTTCTCGACTCGCCGTGCGGTTGTCATTGCCAACTACACCTACACACAGTCAAAAATCAGTGTGAAGGCTGGTGACACGGTTGCAGTATTCAACGCATCGTCGACCAATGCACTCGACTTCTTCACCGACGGTTCCCCAATGACTGGACAGTCCGATCATCTCGTCAATCTGCAATTCGGTTTGGAAGATACCGAGCGCTTGTCGCAGCAGACTATTTTGCTGAGCTATTCGACTAATCGGGTTACTAGCCGCGGTGCGTCTGGTCAGCCGGACATTAAGGAAAAGCCGGGTATACAACTTGATTTCGTTGCTCGCGAAGGCTTCACCGTCGGCGGTAAAGATGCCGAACTGAAGTTTGAAGTTCGTAACCTTACCAATACGAAATATCAGGAATTCCAAGAAAGCGGAGCAAACAAGATTTTCTATAACCGCTACAGGCAGGGCATCAGCGCCTCCATTGGGGTCGAGATCAACTTCTAAAATTTTCTACAGCCCCCCCGACTTACGGCGGCATGTTGGTTTCAATATGCCGCCGTCATTTTGTCCGTTAGGTTACATTCATTTCCGGGCGTCATTAAACTGTCATTTGCGCGTCACCTGACGGTCACAGCCCCGCCTTATCGCAGTTTCATAAAGCGGATTCGTCCGGGGGGACTTAGTGGCAATATCATTGGCAGAAAGAGTGAAAGTTCAATCGCGCAGGGTCACCGCTGTGCCCGCTGGTCGGGTGATACTTGGCGCTTTGGCCATCCTGACAGCCATTCAAACTGCGCGTCTTTTCTGGATTTTGATAACTCCGGTTGGCCCGGTCAATGACTGGCGCGCACCGTCGGTCAACGTCGTGCCGCAGTCCGCGCGCATGGCGCTGTTCTCGGGGTTTGACCCGTTTTTTCGCAACGACCCAGCTGCAGCTTCCACCCAAAATGTCACGTCACTTAGCCTGACATTATACGGCATCCGCGCCAATGAAAGTTCGGGGGGTGGTTCGGCGATTATCGCAGGTGAGGATGGCGTTCAAAGCAGCTTTGCCGTTGGCGAAGAGGTCGCGCCGGGTGTGACGTTGGACTCCGTCGCGTTCGACCATGTTATTTTGTCGCGTGGCGGCGTTAAAGAATCACTTTATCTTGATCAGTCTGTTCCAGCAGAAACCGTCAGTCCGTCGGCATCCGGTTCCTCAGCCGCGCCCGCTGCGCCAACGGCATCCAGCGCAGGCGTCGGGTTGAACGCAGAAACGCTTCAAAAATCCATCGGCGTTGCGCCGCGTAATGAAGGGGGCAGGGTTACTGGCCTCGTTCTTCAGCCGCGCGATGACGGCACAATGTTGCGTCTCGCCGGATTTCAGGCTGGCGATATTGTCGTTGCCATAAATGGTCGCCCGGTTTCCTCAGCGGCTGACATTGCTTCTCAAATCAGGCCCGGCGCCCGCTTAAGCGTTGAAGTTGAACGCGGCGGTGCAAAGGTCCCCATTGCTCTAAATCTGGAACAACAGTGATCCGTAAATTTACTCTTTTGCTAGCGTCCAGCGCGCTTATTTTTGCCCAGCCTGCCGCCGCGCAGCAGACATTGAATGTGCGTGACGCAGATATTCGTGCCTTTGTTCAGGATGCCGCGCGTGTCACCGGCCAGACCTTCATTGTTGACGGTCGCGTGAATGGCAAGGTGTCGGTGGTCACTGATCGGCCATTGTCGCGCTCGGAGTATTTTGAGGTGTTCCTGTCGACGTTGCGGGCCAATGGCCTTGTTGCCATTCCTATTCGCAGTGGCGGTTACAGGATTCAGCCTTCCGATGGAGCCGCGACGCAACCGACCCGTGTTGGTAGCAAGGCAGCGACAGCTAGCCAGTTTGTCACCGAAGTGTTTCGTCTGCGGTCGATTGACGCTACCTCGGCCGTTGAAACGCTGCGTCCGTTGGTAAGCCGCGAAGGTTCACTGACCGCCAACAAAAACGCAAACAGCCTTGTGGTCGCTGATTATGCCGACAACATTCGCCGTATTCGCGACCTCATCCGCCAGATCGACCGCGATAGCGCCGCGACACAGATTGTCGCGCTCGATAATGCTGGCGCGCGCGAAATCGCCACGGCGCTTCAGGGGCTTGCGGGTCAAGGCGGCGGTGAAGGCGGACGATCGCCGGTTTCCATCGCCGCGATTGATAGCAGCAACGCGATTGCTTTGCGCGGTGATCCGACGTCGGTTGCGCGCTTTGCCGCAATGGCCAAGCAACTGGATGCGCGCGCGCAGTCCGGCGCGGAAATTCGCGTCTACCGGCTCGAGCATGCCAATGCTGCGACCTTGCTGGAGACAGTTCAGTCTTTGATTGGCGGTCAAGGTGGTTCGTCTGCATCCACTGACGTGCCGCCGGTTGCCGCGCCAGTTGCAGGCGGTGCTGCCTCGGTCGCTGCGCCGATGGTTGCTTCCTTGTCCGGTTCGGCGCCGAGTGGTATTGGTGGCCGTGGTCCTGTTGTGGTAACGCGCTACGAAGGCACCAACGCTCTTATCATTGCCGCCAACCCCGATGTGCAACGCACGCTGGGCGAGTTGATACGGCAGCTGGACACGCGGCCCGAACAGGTTTTGGTTGAGGCAATAGTCGTCGAAATTGGCAATGAAGCGGCAAAGAAGCTTGGCGTTCAGTTCCTTGTCGGCGGCAAGGATGCACCTTTTGCAGCGACAAATTACTCCAATGCCTCGCCCAACATCCTGACAATTGCGGGCGCAGTTGGCGCTGAAACGCTGACGCGCACGACGACGACGATGAACGGCAATACAACCACGACCGCCACGAACAGCGCGCTGGGTGACAGCCTTCAGGAAGCAGCTGCGGCATCAATCCTGAGCGCTACAGGCGGCTTCGGTGGCTTTGCGATGGATATCGGCAAGAACGCGATCTTTGGCACGATTATCAACGCCATCGCCGCAGACACAGAGTCCAACTTGCTGGCGACGCCCCATATCGTGACGTTGAACAATCAGAAGGCCAAGTTTCTGGTCGGGCAGGAAGTTCCCGTCAGCACGGGCGAGCAGCTGTCGGCTAATTTCGAAAATGCGTTCCGCACTGTTCAACGCCAAGAAGTCGGTATCAAGCTTGAGGTCACGCCGCAGGTCAATGCGCAAGGCGATGTGAAGCTGTTTTTGAAACAAGAGGTGTCCAGCGTTGCAGGGCCTGTGTCCTCGCGATCAAGCGACCTCATTCTCAACAAGCGCGAGTTTGAAACCACATTGACCGTTGGCGACGGCCAGCTGCTCGCTATCGGTGGACTGCTAAACGATGACGAGCGCCGAACCATCGAACGCATTCCTCTGCTCAGTGACATTCCGATCTTGGGCGAACTGTTCAAATCACGCAGCCGCAGCCGGAGCAAGACCAATCTGATGGTGTTCATCCGGCCGACGATATTGCGTAGCCGTGCCGACGGTGACGTAATGACGGCGCGCCGCTATGATTATGTGCGGGACATGCAACTTACGCGCAATCCGGATTTGAAGCCTAGCATTGACCAGTTGCTGCGTGATTACATGGGCGCAACGCCGCCGGTTTCTGCGGATATCGGACCAAATGACGTAGTCGTCGATGCAACCACCCCATGGCAGCGCACGGTAACCGACGGCGCGTTGCAACAGGCAGACGTTCCCTCCAGCGATATTCCGACAAAAAACGGGAGCGGCCAATGACAATTCGCCGGGGCGAAGTGATTGGTTCTGAAACAGCGCCCGCTGACGGAGAAGCTGCGGTAATCTTGCCTAACCCGCCGTTGCTTGACCTGCCTTATGGGTTTGCGAAAACCCACGGCGTGGTTTTGCGGCACGAAGACGCAAGCCGCATTGTAGTTGCGATGCGAGAGGGTGCAGATCCGCTGATGCTGCTCGAGGTCCGGCGTTATCTTGCGATGCCGTTCGACGTTGAAATCGCCGACAGCGCGACGTTCGACCGTTATTTGTCGGATCATTACGCCATGGATGGTTCCGCCGCTGCGATGGCCGGAACAATTGGTGCGGGTGACAGCGACTTGCTGTCCGATATGCTTCCCAGCGCCGACGATCTGCTCGACAGCGCCGATGACGCACCTGTTATTAGGCTGATTAACGGCATTATCGCCGAAGCAGTTCGACAGGGCGTGTCCGACATTCATATTGAGCCTTATGAAACGGGCCTTGTCGTTCGGATGCGCACTGATGGCGTCTTGCAAGAGCGCCTGCGTTTGCCAGCCAATGTCGCGCCTGTTATCGTTAGCCGCATCAAAGTAATGTCGCGGCTCGACATCGCTGAACGCCGAATTCCACAAGATGGACGGATTGGGCTGACGCTTGGAGGCAAGTTAGTAGACGTTCGCGTCTCGACATTGCCAAGCCGGGCTGGCGAGCGAGTCGTTATGCGCATCTTGGACAAAGAAAACTCAAACGTTTCCTTGGAGCTGTTAGGGATGTCCCCCGACGCGCTGCAGATATTGCGTGATGCGCTTTCCGAGCCGAACGGTATCATTTTGGTAACTGGGCCAACCGGATCAGGCAAGACGACAACGCTGTATGCCGGGCTAAAGGGTTTGAACGACGGAACCCGCAACATCCTGACCGTCGAAGACCCGGTTGAATATGCTGTTGAAGGCATTGGTCAGACGCAGGTTAACTCCAAAGTAGGCATGACCTTCGCAGCGGGTTTGCGTGCGATACTGCGGCAGGATCCAGATGTCGTGATGGTTGGCGAAATTCGTGACCTTGAAACCGCCGGGGTTGCTGTCCAAGCGGCCTTGACTGGGCACTTAGTGCTAACCACCGTGCACACGAATGACGCGATTGGCGCAATTACACGCATGCGTGATATGAAGGTTGAGCCGTTTCTGCTCGCGTCAACGCTTCGCGCCGTGATTGCCCAACGATTGGTTCGCCGTCTGTGTCCATCGTGCCGCCAAATCGTCCAGGCCGATGGTAACGCGGCATCACTGCTCGGCCTCGATCAGGGCACTGCGATTTATAGGGCTGTTGGTTGTGAAGAATGTAATAATACCGGCTTTCAAGGGCGCATCGGCGTCTTTGAAGCCGTTCGTGTCGATGACACAATCCGTCGCCTCATCAACGACGGTGGCGACGAAGCCATTTTGGCGCGGCACGCATTCATAAATCAACCAAACCTGAGCGCCGCTGCTCGTAAGCTGGTGCTTGCTGGTCATACCACCGCACAAGAGGCAATCCGCATTTCACGTCGCGAAGATATTGTCGATGCCTGACTTCGCTTATCATGCCATTGATAGCGAGGGTCGCGAAAAACGCGGGCGGATTGCGGCTGCCAACGATGAGGGCGCTCGCGCAGCGCTGGCTCAGCGCAAACTATATGTCGTGCGCCTAGAAGCCGGAGAGACGCGGCGCTCTACGCTTGCCAATATTCAAGTGCGTCGGCGTCGTTTGAACAGCAAGCAGTTAACGCTGTTTACGCGCCAGCTTTCTTCGCTTGTGCAGGTAAGCCCGCTTGAAGAAGCGTTACGCACTATCAGCCGGCAGAGTGAGCAAGCGCATGTGCGCGAGATTTTGACAGAAGTGCATACCGGTGTTGTCGAGGGACAGCACCTGTCAGAGGCTATGCGGCGTGAGAATGTGAGCTTTCCTGCCATATACCGCGCGATGATTGCGGCAGGCGAGGGCGCCGGCACTCTGCCGATGATTACCGAACGCCTTGCAGCACTGCTAGAAAGGCAAGCTGAAATGCGTGGCAAGCTGATTGGGGCATTGGCATATCCTGCAATACTGTCGCTTGTCGCAATTCTCGTGGTCATGGGCCTAATGGTCTCAGTCGTGCCACGTGTGGTTGAGCAGTTCGATAATGTCGACCAGCAACTTCCGTTGATTACGCGCGTTGTCATCGGTATCTCAGCATTTTTGGCAGGTTATTGGTGGGCGTTGCTCGTTGCGGTTGCGGTCGGTGGATTGATGTTTGTCCAAGGCCTTCGACAACCGGCCTTTAGACTGCGGGTTGACCGGACGGTGCTTCGGCTTCCCTTGATCGGCAAGCTTCTGCGAAACATGCATGCTGCCCGCATGGCGCGTACACTGGCCACGATGGTAGCAAGCCGGCTGCCTTTGCTTGAAGGGCTGCGCCTGACAGGGGACACTATCCGAAACAAGGTGTTATCAGGTGCCAATGATGACATTGTGGAAGCAGTGCGTAGCGGTGGCAGCCTATCGGGCGCAATGCGCGCCAGCGGAGTTTTCCCGCCTTTGTTGGTGTATCTTACCGCAAGCGGAGAAAGTGCAGGTCAACTGGACCTAATGCTCGAACGCGCGGCTGAATATCTTGAACGTGAGTTTGATAATTTTACCAGTGCGGCGCTTTCCTTACTTGAACCGCTCATCATTGTTGCGATGGGCGGTGTAGTCGCCGTCATCATATTGGCAATCTTACTGCCTATCCTCCAACTGCAAAACCTTACGGGACTCTAACACATGCTGCGTATCCTGTTTCAGCTCTTTACGGATCATCACCGCGCCCCTGCAAAATACCGTGCCCGACCAGTCAAGGTCGAACCCAACGGTTTCACGCTCGTTGAAATGATGGTCACCCTTTTTATATTGGCTCTGCTGACCACGGTCGTTGCGATCAACGTCCTACCCAATCAAGACAAGGCGATGGTGCAAAAAGCAAAGGCCGACATTGCGGTTTTGGGACAAGCCATGGAGACATATCGCCTCGACCACCTAACCTACCCTGATGCGAGTGTTGGCTTGCAAGCGCTTGTAAATCCGCCGAGCACTGGCGGCGTCCGGACCGAAGGCTATATCCGGAAATTGCCGAACGACCCGTGGAACCGGCCCTATCAATACAGCAATCCAGGCCGGAATAGCGCGTTCGATGTTTATTCGCTCGGAGCCGACGGCGCGCCTGGTGGTGAGAATGAAAATGCGGATATTTTCGGCGATTAAGCCGTCTTCCTTTTCAGACATTTCAGATGGTGAACGCGGATTCACGCTGGTTGAGTTGATGGTTGTCATCTTTATCATCGGGATGGCCAGCGCCGCTGTCGTTATGACCGCTGGTTCGACAAATCGCGGCGCTCGTGATGAGGCTGAGCATCTGGCGGCACGGATAGCATCGGTGCGCGATCAGGCGATATTACAATCGCGTACTATGGCCGTTTGGGTTCGCCCGTCCGGCTATGGATTTGAAACCCGTGCGGACGGCGTGTGGACCCCATTGTCGGAAGCTCCTTTCGCGAGCGTCAACTGGCAAGCGGGCACCAGCGTGCAGATCGGTGGAGCGCAACAGGTGCGCATTGCCTTTGATAGCACGGGGCTACCGTCCAATACAGCAACGATCGGGCTTAAGCGCAGCAACGCCTTGGTGAGAGTAAACCTCTTGGCAACCGGAGACGTGCGTGTTGCCCGATAAATTTGGTCCGTTGCGCAATGGTTTTACCATGATTGAAATCATGGTTGCTTTGGCCATCTTTAGCCTTGCTGCGCTCGCAATGGTGCGCTTGCAAGGCTATTCTGTGCGATCGACCGCCAATTTGGGCGACGGTAGTCTGGCGTGGCAGGTGGCCCGCAATGTGGCCGTAGACATCCTCTCAAATCCAGCAGCACCTATTTTGGGCAAAAGTAACGGCGAGGAACTGAATGGCGGACAAAATTGGCGCTGGACCGCGGACACCAGCAGAACTGACGACGCACGGCTCATAAAGACTGAGATAACTGTTGTCGGCACCGGCAATGCGCAATTGCGAAAGGCGCAATTAACGATAGCGCGTCCGGCCGAACAATGAACAGGCTGCGCCCCTCGGAGTCTGGTTTTACGCTAGTCGAGTTGCTTGTCGCTTTGGCAATCTTTGCCATGATTTCGGTGGCTGGAGTGACATTGCTCCGGTCTGGGAGCGACACCCAGATTGCGGTTAAAAAGCGTCTCGAGGATTATTCCCGGGTCAATCGCTTATACAACGCCATTGAGGGCGACTTGGCGCAAGCCGTTGCGCGCCCCGTTCGTGACCAGACCGGTGTCGCAATACCGGCATTCGTGGCAAGTGATACGGCCGTTTCTGGCGCATTATTTGGCTTGGTGCGGGCGGGGTGGTCGAACTATGACGATGCGCCGCGTGCGGGACTGCAACGCGTCGCTTATGTGTTGGACGGAGGCGCGCTCAAACGACTAAGTTGGCCAATGCTTGATGGTGCTACGCCTGCTCATTCGGCAGTGTTGGTCGAAAATGTCAGCGCGGCGAACGTCCAATTTCGCGCTGAAAAAGGCGAGTGGCGCAGCGATTGGACCTCCACCGACACCTATTCTTTACCGCGCGCTATTGAATTGCGATTGACCATTCAGGGCAAGGCTGAACATCGCATGCTGTTTTTGGTCGGTCCCCAAACGCGCCCCAAGCCACGGGCCGTCGACGAACGGGAGGGTGTATGATGGCGCCTCGCCCTTCTGAACGCGGCGCGGCTTTGTTGTCGGTATTGTTGATGGTCGCTGTTCTCGCCGTGATCGCGGCGACAACGCTGGATCGTATTGCTTTGTCGACAAAGCTGTCCTTTAACGGCAACGCACTCGCTCAAGCGCGTATGTTTAACTATGCGGCAGAAAGCATCGCCGCTGCGCGGATTGAAGACTTGATTGCGCGCGATGCTGCACAGACGACACTGGCTGGAGATTGGCTTGGCCAGGAACAGATTTTACCCATCCCTGTTGGCACTGCCAGCGCCACAGTCCGAGACGGGGGAAATTGCTTTAATCTCAATAGCGTCGTTACTGAAGGTGAAGGAGGTTATCAGGCAAGTCCCACTGGGCAGGAACAGTTCGTTGCCCTTATGGTCGTGCTTGGCGTCACTGAAGGTTTGGCGCGACCGGTGGCGGCAGCAGCAGCGGATTGGGCCGATAGCGATACCGTGCCCCTGCCAAGTGGTGCGGAGGATGACGCATATCGCGGCTCCGTTCAGCCATATCTTCCAGCCAACCGGCCATTCGTCCACCCGAGCGAATTGCGTGCAGTGAAAGGGGTGAATCCAGCAATTTATGCAAAGTTGCGCGGCTGGATCTGCGCGCTCCCCGAAGCCGTATTATCGCCATTGAACGTTAATACTTTGTCCCCCGAGCAGGCACCATTGCTGGTCATGCTGTTCCCCCAAAAAACGCTTAGCCCCGTGTCTGCACGCGCATATCTCGCCAAGCGCCCAGCTAGCGGCTATGGCAGCCTCATTCGATTCTGGGGGGCACCTGAAATGGCAGCTTTAGAGCCATCATCGCTGGTGCAAGAGCAGGTACAACTGACAAGTAAATATTTCCTGTTGGACACAAAGGTGTCGCTGGGTGAAACAACATTGGAAGGCGAAGCGATGATTGTCGGTACCCCAGCACCTGCACGCGTTATATGGCGCAGCTGGGGTGAACGGGAATGAGTATCTTAATCACGCGATTCCCCGTGTCAGCCATTGACGATCCACTTGTGTGGCGTGTGATTAACGGTGAATGGCAAATCGGCTTGGCCTTATCGGAATTCATGCCTGATGTGGGTGATCAAAAACTGGTCGCGCTAGTGCCGCCCGCGGAAGCACGCTGCGTTTGGCATAATATCCCCGATCTTGAACCACGTCAGGCAGAGGGCGTGGCTAAGTTACGTGCTACCGAACAATCGCTGGGCCTCGTTCATACAGTGGCACACAATGTCGGCGACGAGTTTGTTATCACGGCAACTATCGCGACAGCTTTGATGCAGGAAGGACTCGCGCGCCTTGCCGTTCGAGGTCTTGACCCCGATATCGTGATACCTTTCGGGCTGTCGGTAAATGTTGTCCCCAATCAAATCGCTAAAGCCCGGTTTGATGATATGTCGGTATTGCGCGGATTAACATTTGCGACGCCGGACGAGCCGGGTTTGCATGATCTGCTGATCGGAGATACGCCGGTCGAAGAGATTGAAGCCAATCAATTGCGTGACGCGCTTCTTCTGGTCAGCGAAAGCCCCCTAGTCAATCTCCGTGAGGGGTTGTTTGAAAAGCGCACATCCAAAATCCTTATAACGCCCGACCAGCGTAAATGGCTGTTACGGATTACAGTCGCGCTTCTGGTTGTCACGATGTTGCTCGGTCTAGTGACATGGGCAAAATATTGGAATGCCACAAATTCCGAAAATAGTCGTGTATTGTTGTCAGCTCAGAAGATTGATCCTTCCATTAAGGATGTGACATTGGCCGAAGTGCAAGTTGCGCGGGCTTTGCAAGAAAAGGGCTTGTCAAACGGACATTTTGCGCCGCTGACAGCCGGCTTGTGGAAGGCCGTGCATACCACACCCAATGTTTCAGTACGCGAGCTTCGTTTTGGCAGTGACGCGATTCTGGTTGCCGTTTTGGCTGCACCCGATGCCGCCAGCATCAACAAAGCGCTTATAGCTCTGCAGCAATATGGTTTCCGCATTACCGCGACGCCGCGGCAGGACACTAGCGGTGCGACCCTTGTTGATTTGACTGTGAGGATGCCATGATAGCTGTAGTTCGCATTTGGTATGCTCGGCTCAGTCGCCGCGAACGATTACTGGTCGGTTCGGCTGGTGGCTTGGCAGCACTAGTTCTGTCGTTATTTGGAATCATCATGCCGAGCCTGTCGGCGATCGATACCACCAAACTTGTACATGATGAGGCAGTTCAAAGACGCGGCCGCGTCGAAGCGACAACAGATGCCGCAGGGATGCAGATGCCAAGCGCACGCGCCTTGGATAGCCAGGACATTGAACTGGTTGTTACGCAGGGTGCCGCGGAAAAAGGCTTTGACCTTATAAAATCGTCCAACGCAGTGGCGGGGCAGGTTACGTTCCGGATCGATCAGGCCCGCGCGCCGGCGCTACTGGCTTGGCTAACCGAACTGGAATCGCAGGATGTGATGGTCAGCAGTGTGGCTCTGCGCGGTGGTGCAAACGGAGCCGTCAGCGTCGACGCGAAATTGCAAAAGGCAACGCGATGACCCGCCGGCAGCTTGCCATAGCCTCCATCTTGTTGCTGGCCATTGCAGCAATCATATTTATGCCATTGCGGATGATAGTGAGCAGCGACGCCATGTCAGCCCGCAAGGTCGAAGGCATTATCTGGGATGGATCCATACGCGATTTAAAGGTTGGCCGACTGCCAATTGGCGACGTCAATGCCCGATTACATTTTTTGCCCTTATTGCTTGCGCGGGCGGAAATATCGTTCTCGCGGGGCGACGCACCTTTCGCGCCCGGTCTTAGTGGTTCAATTGTGCGCCGCTTTGGCGGTTTCTCGGTCGATGGCGTGACTGCAACCTTGCCGGTTGCGGATATTTTTACGCCATTGCCAGCGGATAACATCCAACTGCAGGATTTTTCCGTGCGTTTCATCGCAGGGCAGTGTGCAGACGCCGGGGGATCAGTGCGGCTGACATTCGCCAGCGGAGTTCCCGGTTATGAACTTGCGAACGGCCTTTTGGGCACGCCGCGTTGTGCGAGCAGGCAATTGCTCATTCCTTTGGTTAGCCAATCCGCAATGGAGCGTGTTGACATCCGACTCGCTGCCGATGGCGGTTACAGCGCAGCGATCTCTCTTGCTGGCGACCGTAGCGAGCAGGCACAATCGCTGATTTTGGCAGGTTTTAGACCGGTTGCAGGGGGATACCGGATGGTCCGAAGGGGCCGATTCTGAGCAACATTTCTAACTTAGTAGCCGACTTTCTTGCTGCTTTGCCGCTGTGGTTTCTACTTGGTGCGCTGGGTTTATTCGGTGCCATTTGGGGCAGCTTCGTTGCCGCAGTATGCAGCCGTTGGCCAAATGGCGAGGCCATATCCACCGGCCGGTCCCGGTGCGACCAATGCGGCGCGACGATCACAGCTTATGATCTTATACCAGTGCTGTCCTTCATCCTGCTACGCGGTAAATGTCGCGCATGCGGACAGAAAATAGGCGCGATGCCTCAGTTGGTTGAATTGGCTGCCATATTGTTGGGTGCTTTTCCCGTTTTGCTCTTGCCTGCACCCCAAGCGGTTACGGCGAGCATTCTTGGCTGGTTGTTGCTGCCGCTCATTATTCTCGACTACCGACATTATTGGTTGCCTGATCGCCTCATTATACTGCTGGTAATTTCCGGTCTTTTGGCCGGACTTTTGCTAAACCCATCAATCACGTGGTTTGACCGGGGCGCTGGCCTGTTGGCAGGGTTTGCAAGTCTGGAAGCTATCCGCGTCGGCTTCAAACGATGGCGCGGATATGAGGGTATGGGTGCAGGGGACCCGAAACTTTTTGGTGCTTTGGGAATATGGGTGGGATGGCAGGCTCTGCCGATCATCCTGTTGGGCGCTAGTGCCATTGGGCTGTGCGTCATTTTAGTGACACGATCAGCACTCACGCAATCTTCCAATTTCTTGCCATTTGGGAGCTATCTTTGTGGTGCGGCATATCTATTTGCCACGCTGGTGTGATTGCGGGGATGTGGCCCGAAAACTTGAACAGGATTTCAACTATGCGCAGATGTTAAATCTGGACAATTATGCAGTTCATTGGGAAACAAATTTCGAAAGCATTTAGCTTTTGCTTCAACATGAAACCGCGCCAGCCGGACATCGCGGATACTTACAAGCAACCTCTGCTTCCAACACCTAACTTTGGTCTGCAATAGTTACGGCGCTTTGTTGCAAGACGATCAGTCTCCATGCGCGGGTACGCTATCCGGGAACCAGCGCCGTCCGAACCAAAAGGCGACGTTCACCAGCAAGATCAATACCGGCACTTCAACAAGTGGCCCGATGACGGCGGCGAAGGCAACCGGTGACGCAAGACCAAAAGCCGCAATCGCGACAGCAATCGCCAGCTCAAAATTGTTTCCAGCTGCTGTGAATGCAATTGCGGTTGTGCGTGGGTAATCGCTGGATATGAGCTTGCCCATCCAGAAGCTGATTGAGAATTGGACGATAAAATAGATCGTGAGCGGTATGGCGATACGGATCGCGTCGCCTGGCAAAGTG
>Ga0105050_10004512_pt1 | contig 18545 bp, 20 predicted proteins | sample FRY01_FD_78088 | JGI IMG/M metagenome (GOLD analysis project Ga0105050, IMG submission 78088) | Freshwater microbial communities from Lake Fryxell liftoff mats and glacier meltwater in Antarctica - FRY-01 | ecosystem: Environmental > Aquatic > Freshwater > Ice > Glacier meltwater ... | reverse complement strand
CCATTTCATTTAGGATTCGTCTTGGCTTAGCCTTTACATTGCCAAATTCATCTGGGATTGGGTCGCCGTGCGGGTCAAATTTTGGGTAGTTTAGGAATAGATCTAATCGCTCTATAAGTAGGGAAGATTGGATATGCTCGAGCTCCTCAGCCACCTCATGCACTTGGTCCCAGGCAAAGTTTAACTTTTCTACCAAGAATACTTCCCAGAGGCGATGCTTTCGGATAGTTTGAAGTGCTTGTCTTTTACCCTCTTCGGTAATGTGAACTCCATAATATTTCCGGTACTCGATGACTTTTTTTTCACTTAGCTTCCGAAGCATATCACTTACCGAGGCAGGTTTCGTTTTCATTGCACCTGCTACGTCGTTGGTAGACGCGCTCTTAGTTCCTCCTTCGGAAAGGTGATAGATAGCTTTTAAATAGTTTTCTTCTGCTATAGTCAATTTAATATGCGTTTGAATGATAAGGCAAAGGTAAAAAATATATTTAGCTATCACTAAATAAATATTACAATAAGACTAAAATAGATATGTGTAATTGCTGTGATTTTGTATTTTCCAGTTCAATCTTAAGTTAATTAATAAGTACTCAAGACGAAATAATCGGTGCATAAGTCTAAATTAGAGTTACTTAATTATTGAGTAATACCTATTACTTTTTACAAAAGTGTAGAAAATAAGATTTTTCAAACCGGATAAATTTCTAGCTAAAAAGTAGTAAAAGTGATATATCTGTAAGATTATTCACCAGAATTATTTTTCGAGTAGGAAAGAGGTTGCCTCAATGAATTTCTGACTTTGGGAAGACCAGAGTAAGGAAGGGTCGGGAGAGCTAGTGAAATAGGTCTTTGACACAGCTTTTTTATAGTTGGCTACAGAAAATGCATTTTCTGAAAAGTCAATTGAAGAACCTGAACTGTGAACTTTTGAAAAAGTTTCCCAATGGGAGTTTGGGCTATGCAAGACTGGAATTCCCAATGCCGCAGCTTCGAATAATTTGGTAGGCATTTTATACTGAATCGCAGCATGCTCCTGATAGGGTAAAAGTAGAAAATCTACTCCAGAGTATGCTTCTAAAAGTCTGCTGTGATCAATCGGTATTTTACTTAATTCTAAAAAAATTGAAGGCTCATTTGCGACAGTTTCATCAATAACTTTTCTAAAAAAATCCAAGGGTACATGACCAATAATACGCAAGCTCGAACCGGGATAGCTGTTTCGTATTTTTCGATACCAAGTAATGGCTTCAACGGTTCCGAAGGCGGGGGTTAGTGTGCCAGAAATCAGAAATTTGAATTGTTTTTTGTGGCTATAATTCCTTGCTGAAATCTGTGGAATACTACCCGAAAATTTATTTTCCAAAACCAGAAAAGGAGTCTTTTCAGGCATCTCTAGCTGATAACAGGATTCTGCAAGGAGGAATAAATCGATTCCATTTGGCTGCTCCATTCTACGAATGATAATGGCGATCTGCTTCCTTTGTTTTTCGTCAAGTAAAGGGTTAAGCTCAAGATTAGCCACATAATTTTCCTGTACATCATAGATTAGCTTATATTTTAGCTGCTTTTTAAAAAATCGAGCAACTGGTAAATATTCACAGGTGCAGCAAATGAGTAGCTGTGGCTTTATTTTCAGTAGCAGCTGAGTAAATCTAGCTAGTGCAAGTAGCCGATTCCAGCGTGAGCGATTGTAGGCAAATGAGGAATAAAAATTAACCCGGTTTGACTTTTCAATCTTTTTAGCTGAAAAACCTATGATGTTTACCTTGTATTTGCTTGTTTCACGCAATGAAATCCCAAGCTTGCCCCAAGCTCGAACGTCTGTCACGGGCTTCAGTGAAGAGGCAATGACAACGGTAGTAAAAGGCGGGGAATTATCAGGCATAAACGAAACTAACCAAAAATATGGAACTAAGAACCCTTATCGAAAACGCTTGGGACAACCGAGAACTATTAAAAGAGAAAGAAATCCAACTTGCGATCAGATCAATCATTGCTGAGCTGGATGCCGGCCAACTGCGGGTGGCTGAGCCAATGGAGGATGGCAGTTGGAAAGTAAATGAATGGGTGAAGAAAGCAGTGATTCTTTATTTTCCTATACAGAAAATGGAAACTATCGAAGTAGGACCTTTTGAGTTTCATGATAAAATGGCGCTGAAGACTAACTATGCCAAGCAGGGCGTTCGTGTGGTTCCGCATGCTGTGGCAAGATATGGTGCATTTCTAGCGACTGGTGTGGTGATGATGCCATGTTATGTTAATATAGGAGCTTATGTAGACAGTGGCACGATGGTTGACACCTGGGCCACTGTCGGATCATGTGCACAGATCGGAAAAGATGTTCATTTGAGTGGTGGAGTTGGAATTGGAGGAGTTTTAGAGCCAATACAAGCGGCGCCAGTCATTATTGAAGATGGTGCATTCATTGGCTCCAGAGCTATTATCGTGGAGGGCGTTCGAATCGGTAAGCAAGCGGTAATCGGAGCAGGAGTGACACTTACCGCAAGTTCTAAAATCATTGATGTGACAGGAGCTGAGCCTGTAGTGTATAAGGGCTATGTACCTGAACGATCAGTAGTAATTCCCGGAACGATCCCAAAGCAGTTTGCTGCCGGAACTTATCAAGTCCCTTGTGCCTTGATAATAGGTCAGCGAAAAGCATCCACTGATCTGAAGACCTCATTGAATGACGCACTCCGAGATAACAGTGTAGCAGTCTAAAAATCAAGTCTTATGAAAAAATCCATCACGCTCGTACTTATTTTCGCCCTTAGTGTTATGTTTTTTTCATGCTCAAAGCAAAAGATCAGTAAGGGAGATCAATTCTTTAATGATAAAAAATTCGAAGAGGCAGTTACTGAATATTCAGCAGAGTTAAAATATCTTCCTAATGATGTACGAATCTTGTATAACCGGGGTAGGTCTTATGAGGAACTGAAAAATTTTGAGGGATCGAAAGCTGATTTCGAGGCGGCTTTGAAATTAGACCCTAACAATTTTCAAGTTCTACTGAGTCTTGCCAATCTGCACCATAAAGAGAAAAATTTCACTAATGCATTACTCTTTTCTAACCGTGCAGCTGAGATTCCCGGAGCTCCGGCGATGGCTTCTTTTATGAAAGCTAGGGCACTTCATCAGTTGGGAAAAACTGATGAAGCTTTAAAAGCTTATGGTAATGCCATTTATTTGGACGCTGATTTCGGACAGGCTTACTTCAATAGGGGTCTGTTAGAAATCGGCTTAAAAAACGTAAAAGGAGCCTGTAAAGATTTTCAATCGAGTGCTGCGCTCAACTATCCAGGATCCGGAGAAGTGTATAAAAAGTATTGCAAGTAGAAAAACAAAAGACTGGTCATTGCCAGTCTTTTGTTTTTAATGAATATGTGGTTCTTGTTGATGATCGCAGAGATTTTCAGAAGTTAATCTCCCGCTCCCTCCACAGGTTCTACAAGAGCTTATTTCTTTGAGTTTCCCTTCACAGACGGGACAAGTCAATCTACCCTTGCCATCGCAGCGTTCACATTCAAAGTATTCCACGATTTTGAAGATATTGATACGAGTGGTCATTCCCGAGCCACTACATTTGCTACATCCCACCACACCTCTAGCTTTGCAATAGCCACAGTCTTGTTCAACTTGTCTAGCTCCCTCACAGGTGAAACACACCTTATATTCATATCCCCTTCGGTCGCACAGTTGACAAGTTTTAATGTCATTTAATGGACCCTCTAGTTTGATCTGAAGTTCTCTTGCCCCTTGGTAATAATCGCCTGCAAACCCGTTTAATTCTAAATATTTATTCAAAAAATTAATGCTGTTATCATACTGCTTTAGCTCGTAGAGTGTCTCCGCAAAGAAATAAAGCATTGCTTCAGGTAAGGGGAGTCCAGAGTCTATCAGATCACGAAAGATTAAATTAACAGTCTCGTATTCTTGACGCTCCATAGAAACTTGAGCACTCTTCATCCACCGATCGGTCTGGCCAAGATTTGGTCCGAATTGAGCGAGACTTGGAAAGCTGAATGGTAAGCTAAAGATGAAAATAAGGAATATGAAACCGAATTTACTTGGGTGAAATTGGAAGAATGGGTGATTCATAGTGGCAAAGGAAATAAGATCTAAATCAGATTGAAAGTTAGTGTTTCCGAAAGGATAAATCTTTTAACTTCCTTAAAAATGGGTTTTGTGAATAAAATATTGTTTCTATTTTAGTAGCTCATTCACTATTTACGAATGATTTAAAATTCCTGAAAACAATTTGTCCAAAACGAAAAAAATGGCACAAACAATCACAACGATTGAAGCAATTGGTGAAGTTTTTCAAGGAAAACTTGCTAGGGCGGGCATATCAAGTGTCGAGGCACTTCTTGAAAAAGGAGCTTCCAAACCGGGCAGAAAATCCATCGCTGAGACTTCAGGTATCGACGAGGGAAAGATCTTGGATTGGGTAAACATGGCTGATTTGTTTCGAATTAAAGGATTAGGTAGTCAATTTGCTGAGCTTTTGAAAGCAGCTGGAGTGGATACGGTGAAAGAGTTACGAACTAGAAATGCAGAAAACCTACATGCAGCTTTAATCAAAACTCAAGAAGAAAAAGGCTTGACCAAGGCAGTTCCTGATTTATCAAAAATCCAAGACTTTATCGCTCAAGCGAAAGAACTTGCACCGATTATTACTCATTAATTACAAATACCTTTTTTATTTGAAAAACCTTTTTGCACTTGACGTTAATGTTTTTTGTGGTCTAACTTATAAATAAAAGCAGCTATGAGTAAGACCGAACAATTTATCTCTCACTTGGCAGAAGGGCAAGTATATAAAAAGAATTTTATCATTATCTGAACTGAAGTATTGGATACTATTCCAGTTCCGGGGCGCAAATCAAAATTCATCTCAAGACCTTGAATCGTCATGGACTTATCGCCGGAGTAACAACAGCAGGGAAGACCAAAACACCTCACGCAATCGCAGCGCGATTTTCACTGAAGGGAGTTCCTTATTAGCTCATATGTAGTTCTTGTACCAATTACGCATATGGATATTTTGGAATCAGGTGAAATTGATTGTTTGGTCAGAAAATCGGGTTTAGCGATCAAATACAATCAATCGACTGACCGGAAAGGTAAGTTTGAATTGCTGCAGAAGAAAATGATTGCAGTAGAGGTAAAGCAGGAAAAATCATTATTTCCCTTATTGACAGCTAATTTGTAAATCTCTATCTTTGAACCGCTTAGAAAAAATACTATAGTCAGACCGCAGGGAAGAACCGTATTCAGCGAATTAACTAGAGGAATTATGGGTTCCTTTGCAAGGAAACGATAAAATTGACCGAGCATCGAGGAACTAATCTCATGAAAATTGGAGTAATAGGTGGAGGAGCAGCAGGTTTTTTTGCTGCCATTCATGCAAGTGGTAAGGGTAGGGATGTAACGCTTTTTGAAAAGTCGCCGAAGTTACTATCTAAAGTTAAAGTATCAGGTGGAGGTCGATGTAATGTCACCCACCGGCCGATGGAAATATCCAAGCTGGCAAAAAACTATCCAAGAGGAGAAAAATTTCTTAAAAAGGTATTTCCAAAATTCACCTCCAAAGATACTATTGAATGGTTTGAATCTCGGGGTGTTCCACTGAAAGAGGAGCCAGACGGCCGAATGTTTCCAATATCTGATGATTCTCAATCAGTCATAGATTGTCTTTTTAAGGAGACTAGCAGACTATCAATTGAAATCAAGAAATCATGTGGGGTAAAAGAAATCAGCCCTATGGGAGATAGATTTAAGGTTAGTACCGATCAAGGTGTATTTGAATTTGACAAACTCATTATAGCAACCGGAGGCTTTCCGAAAAAGGAAAGTTATGGCTTTCTTAAAAGTCTTAATCACAGTATAGTAGATCCGATTCCCTCGTTGTTCACTTTCAATACACCAAAGGAATCGATTCGTTCATTGATGGGATTATCAGTTCCGAATGGATTGGTGAAAATCATTGGAACCAAGCTGAGCTATCAAGGTCCAATTTTGATTACACACTGGGGATTGAGCGGCCCAGCTGTTCTTAAATTATCTGCATTCGGCGCTAAATGGCTAAATGAACGAGCTTACCACGCAGATGCAACTATCAACTGGAATAGTTCCTTTGGAGAAGGTGATTACCTGTTTCATCTCAAAAATTATGTGATAAGCCATCCACATCGAAAAGTAACCTCCCATTCACTTTTCGATATTCCTTCCAGACTTTGGGTTCATTTTTGTGAATTATCTGGTATTGATATGAATCAAACTTATTTGACACTGGCTAAAAAACAATTGAATAAGCTAATCCAGAATCTTTTTTGCTATATTTTGAAAATAGAAGGAAAAACCACTTTCAAAGAAGAATTTGTAACAGCAGGCGGAATAGCCCTTGAAGAGATAGTTTCTGAATTAATGGAAAGTAAGATTCATCCAAACTTATACTTCGCTGGGGAAATATTGGACATTGATGGAATTACGGGTGGTTTTAATTTTCAGGCTGCTTGGACCACGGGCTATATTGCGGGTATGGCTACGCACGCTCAAGAACTATGAATAATTCTCATCTAGGCTTGAAATTATTAATCGCTGAAATATCTGATCATGATTCAGAATTTCAGCAGGAGCTGACTAGTGCAATTCGTACCGGACTCATAGAACTTAAAGACCAATACATATTTGGCACTAGTTCGCAGGATCAAGAAGTAATCAAACAGATTAGGCATAAATCGGGACCAACTCTAATGATGTTTGAGTTTAATGAAATCATATCAGAATTGGATCAGGGGAAAGAGATACTTGAATCAATAGGTTTTGATCCATCTTTTAATGCACATTTAAAACTTCTGCTTATTAAAGTTGAGAAAGCACTTCAAGACGTTCAAGATTTAGCATAAAAAAAGGAGTGCATAGCAACTCCATTTTCAACTTACAGACCTTATAAAGAAATTTTATAATATAAAAGTAAAAGATTCTTCAGCCCAGACCTTTAACTCAAGATTACGATCTTGTAAAGCGTTAACTTTTTATGCCGATTGTTAATTCCACTTATAAAGGACCTCCATTCTATCTTTTTAATGGTCATATGGAGACCATTATTCCTAGCCTTTTTCGGAAAGTTCAAGGAGTACACTACCATCGGGAGAAGATTTCAACGCCTGATGGAGATTTTTTAAATCTAGATTGGTCAAAAGTAGGGAGTGATCGCTTGTTGGTATTATCCCATGGCTTGGAAGGGGACTCAATGCGACATTACATCATGGGCTTGGTCAAGCTTTTTAATTCCACAGGTATTGATACGTTAGTTTGGAATAACCGATCCTGTGGAGGTGAGATGAATCTGAAACCCATTCTTTATCATCATGGTGCGAGCTATGATTTGGATACTACCATCAATCATGTACTCCAAATGAACTACTATGGAGAAATCTTCTTATCGGGAATAAGTATGGGAGGTGCGCAGACTTTAAAGTACTTGGGAGAAAAGGGTCTTGATCTAAATCCAATCATCAAACGTGCAGCAGTCTATTCCACCCCATGTAACCTTCCGTCCAGTGCAGCCACACTCAAAGAAAAAAGTAATTTTTTTTACAAAAAGCGGTTTCTCCAAAAGTTGAAGAAAAAAATGTCTGTAAAAGCGATTCAATATCCCGGACTAGTTGACTTGGAACTACTGAAAAGAGTAGAAGATTTCGATACATTCGATACTTTTTTTACAGCGAAAATACACGGGTTTAAAGATGCCAATGATTTCTATCATAGTGTAAGTGCGGATAATTGGATGTCTGAAATAGCCATTCCCTGCTTAATTCTCAATGCATTGAATGATCCTTTACTTGGCCCTGCTTGCTATCCTGTTGAATTGGCAAAGATCAAATCGGAAATCCATCTGGAAATGCCAAAATACGGTGGTCATACCGGTTTTGTGAGCAATGGAGAAGAATTTACCCATGCTGAGTACCGAGTCCTAGATTTTCTGGCAGCCTGCTAGACCCATTGCGAATTAGTGTAGTAATGATCGATCTAGCTCAAGCCTTACCCTAGGAGATAGCTATTCTTTGGTCCGCTTTTGTTTCTCGGAATGCTTATAATTTTCTTGATGTGGTACGCTCAGTTCATGAATTTCGATTTAGGGAAATTTATTCTCTGGATGTTGGATGCGCTTTTTGTATTAGGCACAATGAAACTTCGTGGTATCAAAGAGGGAATCGCCATTTTATCACCTCCATGTCATTACTTCAGGAAAAGCGTTGAGTGCATTTTCCATATTGAAATACATTGCATTGGGGGGGTTCAGCTGTAATTCAGCTAAAGGCTCTATGTTCAGCTTAGGCTTCATCCAAGCATTGCGCTGCAATACCAATGATTGCCCAACTGGGAGAGCGATGCAAAAAACGGCACTTAAAAATGGATTAGTGGTTACCGATAAATCGGCGCATGTTTGCAAATTTCATAAAAACACCGTTGATGCAGCAAAAGAACTATCGGGTGTTTCAGAACCTACTCACAGCTTTGAACTGACCATCAATGATTAATAAGAGGATACGAAATGGTCAGTTTGGCAAATCGATATTTCACTGATTCAGTGAACACAAAAATCTGATTGAGACCTTAGAAGAGATCCCAAAGTCTTGATGCATTCGGGATCTCTTCTAAGGTTTGGTAATTAGAATCCAGTTAGATTGGATAGTTTTAAACTACCGAAACCTTTGACATTCCATCTCGACTGCAATCGGGAACCCTACAGGTTTTAGCTAAATCGCTTCAATGCAAGATCAGCAACCGTACCTCCGATCGAAAGAGAGCTAGTAGCTGCCGGAGATGGAGCATTCAGCACATTAATCGCATGCGCGGACTCTCGAATAGCGAAATCATCTAAAAGTCCTCCAGTCCGATCACAAGCCTGAGCTCTAACGCCGGCTCCACCTTCGACTAGGTCTGACTCCTGTATTTCAGGAATCAGTTCCTGAAGTGCTTTGGTAAATGCCGCCTTGGAAAACGAGCGATAAAGCTCTCCAAATCCAGTTTGCCAGTATTTAGCAGCTACTTTTTGAAATCCTGGCCAAGCTAAAGTTTCACCCAATTCTATCAAGTTTATCTGAGATTTCTTATAGCCTTCTCGTTTAAAAGCTAGAACAGCATTTGGACCAGCCTCTACGCCACCTTTCATCATACGGGTAAAATGGACACCAAGAAATGGAAAATTAGGATCGGGAACCGGATAGATTAAATTTTTGACTAAAAACTCCCGATCTGATTTCAATTTGTAATATTCTCCTCTAAAAGGGATAATCTTCACATCAATTTTTTCAGTTTCGCTCATTTGAGCCACCTTATCCGAGTATAACCCAGCACAATTGATTACCAGCTTAGCTTGGAAGGTCTTTATTGAAGTCTCGATATGATTAATACCATCCTCAGACTTGATAGTGTATACTTTGTGGTTGAGAAAAATCTCTCCTCCCTGCTCAATTACTTTTCTCCCATAAGCCAAAGCTACTTGGTAATAATCAACTATACCCGTCTGAGGGACATGTATTGCCCCAACGCCAGCGCAATGGGGCTCATATTCTTTTAATTCGGCTACGGAGATCTCGCGAGTGCCAGTTAGGCCATTTTGAAGGCCGCGCTCGAGAAGCTCTTTTAATATGGGTTTTTGGTTTTCCCGGGTTGCTACGACAACTTTTCCGGTTATTTCAAAAGGGATTTTCTCCTCTTTGCAAAAATTAATCAGTTCATGATAGCCACTGATACAGTTCATAGCTTTAAGTGATCCTGGCTTGTAATACAGTCCGGAATGAATGACCCCACTATTGTTTCCAGTTTGATGCTTAGCTAATTGATCCTCCTTTTCTAAAATAGCAATTTTCAATTTGGGCATTTTTGACTGAATTTTTAGACCCGTAGCCAACCCTACTATTCCACCTCCCACTATTACAATATCGTAGTTCATATTTTGATTTTAGAAACATAAATATAGATGTCGACTTTCTAATTTCCCGAATCTAATTCGGTTACTCACTAAGAAAAATGACAAATTTTAGAGTAAATCAATCATTTTCCGTCGTTAATGAATTTATTTCGCAGTGTTGTGTTTCAAACCCAACTGTCAATCAATGAGCCGAAGTTTTTTTACAATTATTCTATTCCTGTTTTTTTTTCAGGCTTTTGGCCAATTTACTATCAAAGGTAAAGTGACTGATTCACAAACAGGTGATCCAATACCGTTTGCCTCAGTGCTACTTAAAGGTACGAGTATCGGGATTTCGACAGGTTTCGAAGGAAATTACTCGATCGACGCGCGAGTGCTTTCTGATAGCCTTGTTGTCAGTTATTTAGGCTACATCACCGGCAAGAAGCTATTAGCTCAAGATGCAAATCAAATTCTAAATTTTCAGCTGGTTCCTTCTGATTTTCAATTACAAGCATTTGTCTTTGAAGCTGGAGAAAACCCGGCATTCGAAGTGATCAGAAAGGCCGTAGACCGCAAAAAAGACTTTGATAAACGGAATTTAACTGCTTACGAAACAAAGAACTATACTAAGATAGAAGTTGATATTGATCACGTCTCTGAGGAATTTACCCAGCGGAAAGCGGTGCAGAAGGTCACAGCGGTTTTGGATTCTATCAAACAACTTACCAATGATGAAGGGGAAAAAATCTTGCCTATTTTTTTCTCTGAAACTCTTTCAAGATTCTACTATCGGACGAGTCCGGAATTGAAAAAAGAAATTGTAGAAAAATCCAAAGTAGCTGGATTTGGAATTACGGACGGCACTACAGCTGCCCAGATTACAGGCTCCGCTTTTCAGGAATATAATTTCTATAAAAACTGGTTGAATATCCTTGAAAAGGAATTTGTGTCACCGATCGCCGATGGCTGGAAAGGATTTTATGATTACGATTTATTGGATTCAACTGTTGTAAATGGGGATTCTGTATATGTGCTGAAAGTCTATCCACTTCGAGAACAAGATTTGGCTTTTTCCGGTCTGATCTGGATAAATAAGGAGACTTATGCACTTAAACAGGTCGATTTGACCATTCCAAAGGAAGCTAATTTGAATTTTATCGAGCGAATTAAAATTCAGCAGGAATTGATTCCCACTACTGCCGGACCATTGATTGCTAAAAAGACAAGAGTCCAGATCAAAATTGGGCAGGTAACTCCCAAAACTGCAGGATTATTGGCTAAGTTTTATACCTCAGCTGACAGTATTAAAATCGTAGATCCGCAACCGACCAGCTTCTTTAATCAGGCAGTCGTTCTAAGGCCTGATTTTAACGAAGTAAGTGAGGATTTTTGGAAAATTAACCGTCAGGATACGCTAAGCAGAGAGGAGCTTGCAGTCCTCCAAATGGTTGATACTTTAAATCAAATTCCAATTGTCCGATTTTATTCAGAAGGATTGAAATTCTTTGGATCAGGCTATTTGCCTGTCAAAAAACTCGATGTCGGGCCTTGGCCAGGATTTTTTAATTATAACAATGTTGAAGGAATCAGATTGGGATTGGGTTTCCGAACTAATCTTAAATTCAGCAATAAATGGCTTCTTGAGGGTTATTTGGCCTATGGATTTAAAGATGAGGAAATTAAATATAGCGCTTCGGCGACTCGAATTCTGGATAGAAACCGATGGACCACCATTTCACTAAAGTCTCAAAAGGAGATTGATCAGGTAGGATTAGAGATCGAGAACTTGGAAGGGAATAGTATTTTCTTGGCAGCAAGCCGATTTGGGACACTGAGGAGACCCTATTTCACTACCAACCATAGACTGGATATTCAGCGGGAAATTTTCAAAGGATTCTTATTTTCGGCAGGATTGAAATTGACTCAATTTGAACCCTTGTATGATTTTTACTATCTGGAGAAAGGTGCAAATGAGTATCGATCGATATTTGAGACTACCGAAGTCAAATTTGGCCTGCGTTATGGAAGAGACGAGATTATCATCATTAATGACAACCAACGTGTGTCATTTGGGCCATCTAGGTGGCCGATTTTTGAAATGAATGTCAGCAAAGGTTTTCAAGGTCTTGGTGGAGATATTGACTACACAAAATTGAGCTTTTACATGTATCAGCGACTTAATCTAGGAATGTTAGGCGTCTCGCGCTATGAATTTGATGCAGGGAAAGTATTCGGTGAAGTACCTTATCCCATTTTGAAAAATCATTTGGGAAATCAGACATTTTTCTACACCTCAGCAGCATTCAATACAATGAATTTCAATGAATTCTCATCTGATCAATATTTGAGTTTGCGGTACCGACACTTTTTTGAGGGTTTCCTTCTGAATAAAATTCCAGTGATCAAAAAGTTAAAATGGCGGGCTGTAGCAAATGCTAATGTGCTGTTTGGCAGTGTGAGTGATAAAAATATTGCTAACTCACCAAGTGTAGGCCCAGAAGGTAGTCCTCTGCAGACTTTTGGAAGACTAGATCCGACAAAACCCTATTTGGAACTAGGCTATGGCGTAGAGAATATTTTTAAATTCTTCAGAGTCGACTTTTTCCACCGTATGACCTATCTGGATAATCCGGGAGCAAAGCCCTTTGCTGTCAAGATTAGTGCACAGATTATTTTGTGATTAGAAAAGAAAAAACATAATTTTTATTTGTTGAAAACAGTTGCAAATCTTATGATTTGTTTTCAAATTTATTTAAATTAAATTTTTAGATGTAAATAAACAAGGTTGATTATGAAGCCAATTCCTTCACCTTCGATTCTCAACGTTGTATTGACTCTCAATCGCTTCTTCCGAACAAAGACTATTTTTGTTTTTATCATTTTTGCTTCGTTCATTTTTTCCAACAAAGCGAATGCAGTAGTAGTCGTAATTGAGGGAGGATCTAGTTTTGTTTGTCCGAAAACTCCTATACCTACACGGCTAAAACGTATGAAGAGACATTCGGAAATCAAGTTTTTACTTATAGCCTCATCTGGTGATTTGTTCGTTGAATATGATACTGAAAACAAGCAATTAGGAAAATCATTTGATGGTGAATCTCAGGCTCAGAATAGTAAACCATCTATTGTTATATTTAAGGCTGACATTTTTGATTGAACTTACAAATTAGTGGGAACTGGAGAATCCTTGGAAAATAAGGTTTATTTAGATACTAAAGGCTTACAACCCGGAACTTATTTCCTTCATATTTATTCTGGAGATCAGGTCTTAAGAGAACAAATTATAATTGAAAATTGACCAAAGAATTTAATATGAGTTTTACATATCTCAATTGAAAAATCATGGACCATCAACATAATTCTTCATTATTGCTAGTTTTCATCTTTGCTATAGCTATTTCCTCCGGGGCTAGGGCTCAAACCGAAACCGAAACATTTACCGCAAAAAATGCGGTTTATCTTGAGGTCGGAGGAAGTTCTGGAAGATATGCAGTCAACTACAGCAAGATATTTCATCAAAAAGGGAAGCTAAAATTGAATGCCAGTGCAGGTTTTTCTATGTGGCGGAATGAAAAATTAGATTCGGAGACTAGTTGGCTTCCTGTAATTCCTTTGGAGGTAACAGCCCTATACGGCAAGTCAAATCATCATCTGGAAATGGGTTTTGGGTTTACCTCCTTCTTAGGCACAAGCCTTGAATTAGTTTCGGGAACATTTGGACTTAGAGATAAAGTGGTTTTTGGTGCCTTCATTCCTCTTAGAGTCGGATATCGATACCAAAAACCTGAAGGGGGATTCTTTTTTAGGGTTGGCTATACGCCAATTATTGACTTTCCGCCAAGAACAGGAGGAAATTGGTCTTTTAATCCTTATTGGGCGGGAGTGAGTTTTGGAAAGAGTTTTTAATACTCTGATAGTATAAATCGTTAATTCCTTAGTTTAGTGGCTCATATTGCATTTGAAAAAAAGAAACAAATCACGACATTTAAGCTTAAAGCAGAATAATATGGCTACAGTTGACAGTATAAGAAATGAATTGATAGAAAAACTTCGTTCAATAAAAAACAGAGATTTTTTAGAAGCCCTTGACAAACTGATTTCTTCAAGTGCGCCTTTATCCGGTAAGGTGGAATTGACTGAAGAACAAAAAATGATGTTGGAAATGAGCGAGGAAGATATTAAAAACGGAAAACTGATTTCTCAAGAAGCAATGGACAAAAGAAATCTTGAATGGCTAAACGCGACATAATCTGGACAAAAACAGCAGATCTTCAATTTGTCGGCATTTTAGAATATTGGGTTAAAAGAAATAAGTCAGCCAGCTGTTCTAAAAAACTTTTAAAATTAGTTTCCAAAAGAACCAATCAAATTTCGGAAAAGCCATTTAGTTATAGATCGACTGATTTTAAGGATATTAGAGTATCTGCTTTGGGCAATTTCAGTATTTATTACAAAGTCACCGATGAAAAGATTATTATTATTACAGCATTTTGGGACAACCGACAAGACCCAAAAAAACTTTTAAAAGCTTTACTAAACGTCTGATCACACTGCTCAACAATTCAGTCTAACTATTTTTGCGGACGATAAATGAAGCCACAGCGCCTCTTTAAACCTTTAAAAGAGTCACCAAAAAATATTTTTGACAATGTAGCTTTTGTAGCCACACATTCTGACAACCCCGTGCAACTCATCTATACCCTGAAGAAATAAAGCTTCATTTCCATTTTCGCTTCTCATATATTTTTTGGTTGATCAAGGGTTTTGCATATTTGCAACTTAATTCAAATGCCTGTTTGTATGGGCAGAAATTTATTAATAAATGTCAGAACAAATAAAAATTACCCTTCCGGACGGCACTGTGAAGGCGTATCAAAAAGGAACCACCGGATTACAGATTGCTGCAGGTATCAGCGAGGGTTTAGCACGGAATGTTCTTGCTGCCAAAGTAAATGGTCAAGTTTGGGATGCTACCCGAGCAATCGACTCAGATTCAAATCTTCAACTGTTGACATGGAATGATCTGGAAGGAAAAAATACCTTTTGGCATTCCTCAGCTCACTTATTGGCAGAAGCTTTAGAAGAGCTGTATCCCGGCATCAAATTCGGAATTGGACCTCCGATTGAGACGGGTTTTTACTACGATGTAGACTTTGGAGATCATATTTTGGAGGGTTCCGAGCTCGAGAAAATTGAGAAGAAGTTTATCGAATTGGCCCGTCAAAAGAATGAATACATCAGAACGGCTGTTTCAAAAGCTGATGCTGTAGCTTATTTCCAAGAGAAAGGCGATGAATATAAACTGGACCTCTTGGAAGGTCTGGAAGATGGTTCAATTACTTTTTATGAGCAAGGTAACTTTACCGACCTATGTCGTGGACCACATATCCCTAACACTGGTTTTATCAAAGCTGTCAAGCTTACAAATATCGCAGGCGCTTACTGGAGAGGGGATGAGAAACGAAAAATGCTTACTCGGATCTATGGGGTTACATTTCCTAAAGACAAGGAACTTCAAGAATACCTGATTTTACTAGAGGAGGCTAAAAAACGAGATCATCGTAAATTAGGCCGTGAGTTAGAACTATTTTGTTTTTCTGAGAAAGTAGGGATGGGTCTTCCGCTTTGGCTGCCAAAAGGCACCTTACTGCGTGAGCGATTGATAAACTTTATGAAGCGTGCCCAGGACAAATCTGGTTATCAGCAAGTGTCTACGCCTCATATCGGTCTTAAAGCTCTTTATGAGACTTCTGGACACTATGAGAAATACGGAAAGGACTCTTTCCAGCCGATTACGACACCGCATGAGGGAGAGGAGTTTTTATTAAAGCCGATGAACTGTCCTCATCATTGTGAAATCTACAAGAATAAGCCACATTCATATAAAGAGCTGCCGATCCGCTATGCGGAATTTGGAACGGTTTATCGTTACGAGCAAAGTGGAGAATTGCATGGATTGACTCGAGTTAGGGGTTTTACTCAAGATGATGCGCATATTTTCTGTCGACCGGATCAGGTGAAGGAAGAATTCATCAAAGTAATCGATTTGGTTATGTATGTCTTCAAAGCGCTTGGATTTAAAGATTACACCGCTCAAATTTCTTTGAGAGACCAAAAAAAAGCTGAGAAATATATTGGTGGAGACGAGGTTTGGGAAAAAGCTGAGTCAGCAATCATTGAAGCCGCAGCCGAAAAAGGTCTCGAAACAGTCACCGTACTTGGTGAAGCTGCATTCTACGGACCCAAGCTTGACTTTATGTTGAAAGATGCTTTAGGGCGGAAATGGCAATTGGGGACAATACAAGTAGATTACAACCTTCCGGAGCGGTTCCAATTGGAATATATCGGTGCGGATAATCAAAAGCATCGACCAGTGATGATTCACCGTGCACCTTTTGGCTCATTAGAGCGATTCATTGCGGTATTGATTGAGCATTGTGCGGGTAACTTCCCACTTTGGTTAGCACCTGAACAAGTCAATATTTTACCAATTTCGGAAAAATATATAGAATATGCTGAAGAAATTAAGGCCTTACTTGACGAAGGTGGTATTTCCGGATCAATTGATAATCGTGACGAAAAAATAGGTCGGAAGATCAGAGACTCGGAAGTTAAAAAAGTCCCTTTCATGCTTATTGTAGGAGAAAAAGAGCAAGAAGAGCAAAAGCTATCTGTAAGAAAGCATGGTGAAGGAGATCTGGGAAATTTCTCTTTGGATGAATTTATTGCCTATTTCAACGATATTATAGCGCAATCATTGCATAAGTAATGTGGCTAATATGTTAGGATACTTTTCATACTTGGGAATTATTACGATATTTGTAAACAATTTCATAAAACAATCAACGCAAACTTGAGAAACCAAAGACAACCCTACAGAGGACGGCAAGAAGAACCATATAAAGTAAATCATAAAATCAGAGCTCGAGAAGTTAGGGTTGTTGGAGACTTTGTAGAAGGTGGAAATGCATTGTTATCACTGGAAAAAGCCATTAAAATCGCGGAAGAAAACGATCTTGATCTGGTTGAAATTTCTCCTACTGTCGATCCTCCAGTTTGTAAGATTCTTGATTATGCGAAGTTTAAGTATGAGCAGAAAAAGAAGCAAAAGGAGATAAAATCCAATGCAGCGAAGATTGTTTTGAAAGAAATTAGATTCGGACCTAATACAGATGATCACGATTACAGTTTCAAATTGAAGCATGCGATCAGCTTCCTAAAAGAAGGTGCAAAAGTAAAAGCTTATGTACACTTTGTCGGTAGAAGTATCGTGTTTAAAGAAAGAGGTGAGATGCTCTTACTCAAATTCGCTCAAGCCCTAGCAGATTATGGTGCAGTAGAACAGTTGCCAAAATTGGAAGGAAAACGAATGAATATCTTCATCGCTCCGAAGGCAGGAAAGAAATAAATTTCAACTAAATAAATACAGTAAAATGCCAAAAGTAAAAACCAAATCCGGTGCAAAGAAGAGGTTCGCTTTAACCGGAACCGGCAAAATCAAAAGAAAACATGCTTTTAAAAGTCATATTCTGACCAAAAAAGCCACAAAAAGAAAGCGTAATTTGACCAAAACAGGTCTTGTACACGAGTCTGATGAAGGTAGAGTTCGTGCAATGTTACGTATCTAATTGCTTTTATTCACAAAATTTAAATTAAGGTTCATTTATTCACCAGATACGTTGGTTTTCAAGTTTTAGAAATAAACACCACGAATCAAAAATTAAAATATTATGCCTAGATCGGTAAACGCGGTTGCGTCGAGAGCAAGAAGAAAAAAAATACTAAAGGCTACAAGAGGTTACTTCGGAAGAGGTAGTAACGTGTGGACAGTAGCCAAAAACAAGTACGAGAAAGGACTTCAGTACGCCTACAGAGATAGAAAAGCGAAGAAAAGAGAATTCAGAGCCCTATGGATTCAGCGTATAAATGCAGGAGCAAGATTGCTTGGCATGTCTTATTCTCAACTAATGGGATTATTGAAGAAAGGTGAAATCGAACTTAACCGTAAGGTTTTGGCAGATTTGGCCATGAATCATCCTGGAGCATTCAAAGCTGTAGTTGAAAAAGTAAAATAAGGACTGCACTACCTTATTTTATAAAGCCTTCCTTCGGGAAGGCTTTTTTGTTTTGGGATGTTTTGAAAATCACCTACCAGGAGTCAAATCGGATAGAAACAAAGCTTGAGCAAAATACCAAACCACAGCTGAGAGTAAATAAATGTGGTGATTATCATAGCTGTGAAGGTAAGAAGACACCCTGTTCATATCCGGCCATTCGCACTAATTCCCATTATTCACTACCATCATTTTCAGCGTTGAATTTGGCATACCATATTTCCAAAAAAATTGCGTATAATTCTGATTGAGAATTTGTTATGAGGATCAAAAATGCGATATTTCTGATGAAAAAGGAGTCAACTTTGTTCTACTTGGAGTCGAAATCAGTTTAAGAGTTGGTTTTTAAATCAAACCTGATGCTACCCTAATCCATAAGAATACGGGAGGAGATTTGAACTCCCGTCCGCCGCGCCTGTGCGCTGCGGCGTAGCGGATAAAAATCCTGCGCTTAGGAGTAATCAGGAAGTATATTATTTTTTATCCATTCTCTTCCTCTGCCAGAT
>Ga0105050_10004505_pt1 | contig 18558 bp, 16 predicted proteins | sample FRY01_FD_78088 | JGI IMG/M metagenome (GOLD analysis project Ga0105050, IMG submission 78088) | Freshwater microbial communities from Lake Fryxell liftoff mats and glacier meltwater in Antarctica - FRY-01 | ecosystem: Environmental > Aquatic > Freshwater > Ice > Glacier meltwater ... | reverse complement strand
TTTAAGTGAGGATAGATGCGTAGTTATATCAACCCACCAAGTTAGAGATTTAGATAATTTAATAGATACCATACTAATTTTGAATAATGGTAAAATTATGTTGAACAAAGGTATTGACGAAATATCTGAAATAGTGAGTTTTGGTTTTAAATCTAAACCTAACGATAATGACATTTATGCAGAAGAAAGTATTCAAGGTTTAAATACAATCTACCCAAAAATAGAATCTAACCAAAGTAAAATAGATATAGAGTTACTTTTTAATGCGGTTGTAAACGGCAATAAAACCATTGTAGAAACTTTAAAATAAAACTGATGAACACATTTAATTTAAAACGTTTTTTGATGCTTTTTAAAAAGCATTCTTATGAAAAAGGAAAAGAATATATTCTTTCTATTTTGACTATAACTATAATCCAAATTGTCCTTTTTATATATGCCGCTTATATGAACGCATCTGGTTTAAAAGAAAATTATCAACAAGTGTTTTTTATTGTAGGAATACTTTTATGCGGTATGATTTTTACAAGCATAATTTTTTCTGATTTAAATGATAAAAGAAAAGCAACATCATATTTAACGCTCCCTGCTTCTCATTTAGAAAAGTACTTAGTAAATTGGTTATTTAGCTATTTAATATTTCAGTTAGTTTTTATTTCAGTTTTTTATATCGCTACCTACGCTGTATTAAGCTTAGGTATCAACGAATTTGGTGCTGGTAATAAGGCTATCAATATATTTAACAAAGAAAACCAAATTTACATTGTATTTTATGTATACCTACTTGTGCACTCTTTAATATTATATGGTGCTATCTTCTTTAAGAAAAAGCATTTTATAAAAATTATTCTCACATTATTTATACTTGGACTTGCTCTTACTTTTATCAATAAACTGTTATTAACAATAATGATTGATGAGAATGTTATGACTGAGCCACCATTTACCAACTTAAGATTTTTGAATGAAAATAAATTTTATTCAATACAAATTGTAGAAAGTACCCTATTTACGACCTCCCTACTGGCAGCCATAGTAATTTTACTTTGGCTGAGTTCTTTTTACAGATTAAAGGAAAAAGAAGTATGATGAATTTTAAAGATAAAGAGCCAATTTATATACAAATAGCAGATTTTGTTACTGAACATATTTCACTTGCTAAATGGCTTCCTGAAGAAAAAATACCATCTGTAAGAGACTTAGCAGGCGATTTGCAAGTAAACCCCAATACGGTAATGAGGGCTTATGAATACTTACAAAACCAAGAAATTATTTTTAACAAAAGAGGTCTAGGTTTATTTGTAAACACTAATGCTGTGGAAATAATAAATGGATTAAGACGCGAAAAATTTCTACAACAAGAACTGCCAATTTTCTTTAAAAGTTTATTTCTTCTTGATATTGATTTGGAAGAACTAAAAAATAGGTACGTAATATTTAAGCGAGAAAACTTCAAAAACTAAAAAAATCTCATGAAAACAAGTAATAAAATACTGCTTTTAGCAACCTTAATTATCCTTTCTTATTTAACATTCTTCGATTTTAAGTTAAAAGCAGAATACCTAAAAGGCAAATATAAAACTCGATTTTATAGTATGAAGGAACAAAAAGTGGGGGAATTTAGGTCAATTGAAAATAATACATCAAATTTACATGTAAGAATAGAAAAAGGAGATCAGTTTGAAATATGGTATGATGATGATTTGAAAGATAATTTAGAGTTAACCAATAAAAACAATCAATTGGTAATTAACTATAATAAAAAAGATAACGACGATGACTTTATTAAGAGTGGAAACCTTATTATCATTTGTCCAAAAATAGAAGCCGTAGCTATTAATAAAGTATTGAAGATGAAAGATTATTTATCTAAAGAATATATACCTAATGGAGTAACTATTATAAATAATTTTAACCAAGACAAATTAGAACTGATTGTAAACTCAGTTACCGAATTAATTTTAGATAAAAATAAGTTCAATTTACTAAGTGCAAAAGTTGGAGATTCTAAATCGACTAATGGCACTTTAACGATTTTGAATAACAATGAAATTAATAATTTATATGTGGAACTTAATGGTACATCTATATTAAACCTTAATGACCCAATGATAAATAAAGCCGAACTCAAAATATCTGATAGTGTTGATGTTAAATTATCTGGAAGAGCATTAAAATTCTTAAAAGTAAATCAGTAGTTATGTTTATTGATATGTTTCCATAATATAAGTGCGTTAACGATAGGAGTAGATACCGGCCAAAAGCTTAAGGCCTGCAAGGCGTATGAACGGATAGCGTGTTCAAACGCCCAAAATAAAATCGTTTCTCAATATCCAACTCAAATTGAAAAACAAAATTCTCTAAACCAAAAAACCCCTGCATCTTAACCAGATGCAGGGATTTATGTTTTTTAACTACGCTTTAAATTAAGAACATCCCATAGATGTTCCGCAGTTTAAACATTTATAACAGGTACCAGAACGGATGGTTGTATGTCCGCAGCTGCTACAAGATGGAGCGTCTGATTGTGCGCCCATAGATAAATCTAAAGCGTAACTTTTAGTAGCTGCTTTTGCTGTTGCCATTTCTTTTGCTGGCGCTGGTGCGTAAACATTGGTTACATCTGGATTTACGTCTGTATCTTCCATTTGTGGGTTTGTAGTCACTACATTTTGCTCGGTAATTACATGTACTAAATCTGAGCGATCTAGGTAATCATATCCTAACATTCTGAAGATATAATCTATAATAGAAGTTGCAGATTTGATATTTGCATGTCCTACTACCATTCCAGCTGGCTCAAAACGAGTGAAGGTAAACTTCTCTACATATTCTTCTAAAGGCACACCATATTGTAAACCTACAGATACTGCAATGGCAAAACAGTTCATTAACGAGCGGAAAGTTGCTCCTTCTTTGTGCATATCTACAAAAATCTCTCCTAAAGTGCCATCTTCGTACTCGCCTGTTCTTACAAACACGGTCTGTCCATCTATACTTGCTTTTTGTGTAAATCCTCTACGTTTTGCAGGCATAATTTTCTTTTGCACTACTCTAGAAAGCTCTCTCATAAAGCTGGTATCTTCTGAGCGTTGTAAGATTGCATTTGCTGCTTCTAATACTTGTTCTGGCGTTAAGTCGCTTAACCTTAGGTTTGCTGCTTCGCCTAAAACTTCCTCTACGCTATCTAATTTATCTTCTTTAGTGTCGGATTTGGTAGATAATGGCTGAGATAGTTTACAACCATCGCGGTACAATGCATTGGCTTTTAAGCCTAAACTCCATGATAATTCGTAGCTTTCTTTAATCTCTTCTACTTTAGCCTCGTTTGGTAGATTGATGGTTTTAGAAATTGCACCAGATAAGAATGGTTGTGCAGCAGACATCATTTTGATGTGACCATGTGCGTGGATATATCTTACTCCTTTTGCGCCGTTTTTGTTTGCGCAATCAAATATTGGGTAATGCTCTTCTTTTAAAAATGGCGCACCTTCAATAGTCATGGTGCCACAAATAAACTCGTTAGCTTCTGCAATTTGTTGTCTGCTAAAGCCTAATGATTTTAACACATTAAAATCTTGTGCGTTATATTGGTCTCCTTTAAAGCCTAATCTTTGTAAACAATCTTCGCCTAGTGTCCATACGTTAAAAGCAAAACCAATCTCGAATGCAGAAACTATAGCTTTATCTAATTTTTCTAAATCGGCTTCGGTAAAACCTTTTGCTCGTAAGCTATCTGGATTTACATGTGGCGCACCTTTAATAGTTGCCGAACCTTTAGCGTAATTAACAATGGTTTCAATTTCTTCTTCGTTGTACTTTAAGTTTCTTAAAGCTGCTGGTACGGCTTGGTTAATAATTTTGAAATAACCACCACCAGAAAGTTTCTTGAATTTAACTAAAGCAAAATCTGGCTCTATACCTGTAGTATCGCAATCCATTACTAAGCCAATTGTCCCAGTTGGAGCAATTACGGTAGTTTGTGCGTTACGGTATCCAAATTTTTCGCCCATTTCTACTGCTTTATCCCATGCATTGCATGCTGCAGATAATAAATAATCTGGACAAGATTTTTGATCTATTCCTGGAGGCGCAATCTCTAAACCTTCGTAAGCATCTGTTGCATTGTAAGCAGCATAACGGTGATTACGCATTACACGTAACATGTTGTCTTTATTATCTTGATATCTGGCGAAAGTACCTAACTCTCTGGCCATTTCTGCGGAAGTGGAGTAAGCAGTACCCGTCATAATTGCTGTAATTGCACCACCAATAGATCTTGCCTTATCACTATCGTAAGGAATGCCAGCAACCATTAACATAGAGCCTAAGTTTGCATAACCTAAACCTAATGTTCTATAATCGTAAGATAATTGCGCTACTTCTTTAGATGGGAATTGAGCCATTAAAACGGAGATTTCTAAAACGGTTGTCCATAAACGACAAGCGTGTTCAAAACCTTTAACATCAAATATTAATGTTTTTAAATCGAAGAAATGACGTAAGTTGATAGAAGCTAAATTACAAGCTGTATTATCTAAGAACATATACTCACTACATGGGTTAGAAGCGTTAATTCTTCCGCCTGCAGGACAAGTATGCCATTCATTTATTGTAGTATCATATTGTACACCAGGATCTGCACAAGCCCAAGCCGCAAATGCGATATCGTCCCAAAGTTTGTTGGCGTCAATCGTTTTCATTCTGCGACCGTCTGAACGAGCTGTTAAATCCCATCCCTTACCTTCTTCTAATGCTTTAAAGAATGTATTTGGAATACGTACAGAGTTGTTAGAGTTTTGACCAGAAACGGTACGGTAAGCTTCACCTTCGTAATCAGAAGCATAACCTGCGGCAATTAATACGGCAACTTTCTTTTCTTCTTCTACTTTCCAGTTTACAAAATTTTCAATCTCTGGGTGGTCTAAATCTAAACAAACCATTTTGGCTGCTCTACGTGTTGTACCACCAGATTTTATAGCCCCTGCTGCTCTGTCCCCTATTTTCAGGAAAGACATTAAGCCTGATGAGTAACCACCACCAGAAAGTTTTTCGGTTTCGCCTCTAATTTTAGAAAAGTTTGTTCCTACACCAGAACCATATTTGAAAATACGAGCTTCACGAACCCATAAATCCATTATACCACCATCGTTTACTAAATCGTCATTTACTGATAATATGAAACAAGCATGGGGTTGTGGGCGCTCATAAGCCGAAGTAGATTTTTCTAGTTTTTCTGTTTTTGGATCTACAAAGTAATGCCCTTGCGGACCACCTGTAATTCCGTAAGAACTATGTAAACCTGTGTTAAACCACTGTGGTGAATTTGGAGCTGCTAACTGCCCTACTATGGTATAAACCAATTCATCGTAAAAAATTTGCGCATCTTTTGGCGTAGCAAAATAATGGTAACGCTCGGCCCAAGTTCTCCAGCAATTGGCCATACGATGCGCCACTTGCTTGATGCTTTTTTCTGAACCTGTGGTACCATCTGCTAAAGGAACTCCAGCTTTTCTGAAATACTTTTGTGCTAAAATATCTGTAGCTACTTGAGACCAAGTATTGGGAACTTCTACATCGTTCATCTCAAACACTGCGTCGCCCGAGGGATTTCTTATGACCGATGTTCTTTTATCATAGGTAAAAAGGTCGTAAACACTTTTTCCTTCTTTACTAAAATAACGCTCGAACTTAAGTCCTTTGGCAGCTTTGTTTGCAGAAACTTTTCCCATGTTAAATTAAATTTTTAATGATGAATAATTATGGTTAAAAAAACTGTAAGAGTTTTTACCAAATGTATATTCCTATAAGCCAAAAATGAACTTATGTTTTCCACAGTAATATTTTAATTGTTACCTCAAATTAAATTGACAATCACAGAAAGCTGGTTTTCAGATTATTGTAAGTGTGGAAAACTAAAATTTGAGTTTTTTTGCTCAAAAATTTGAATTTGTAGAAGATGGTCTGAATCTTAAATTTAAAAGGATATGGGTTATCTTTTTTAAAAAATCTAACTGCATTGACCTTTTGTTTACAACCCTTTATTTGTAGAATTTCTAATAATTAAATCAGGTTTAATAATTACTGTTTTAAAGGTATGCTCGTTGTTTAATAATTCGTCAAAATAAAGGTGCGCAATCGTTTTTCCCATGGTTACACTATGCTGGTCTAAGGTAGTAATAGATGGATTAGATATTTCCGTAAAGGCCTCGTTAGAATAACCACAAACACCCAATTGTTGAGGCACACTTATCCCAATTTTAGCGGCTGATTCTAAAACACCCAAAGCAGAAAAATCTGAAGTTGATGCAAATATTGCATCTGGCGGATCATCCATAGTTAACAACTCTTGCGTTGCTTTAGCACTTAAATCTTTAGTCCACGCATTTGCCTTCATTAACTCTGGCTCAGATATATAGTTATTCTTTTCTAAAGCCGCTAAATATCCTGCTTTACGTTGTTTAAAAATATCTAAATTCTGCGGTCCTTCTAACAAAGCAATTCTTTGGTAACCCTTTTCAATTAAATGTTCTACTGCTTGTTTAGCGGCTAAAAAATTATCATTAATAACTTTGTGGGTGTCTATTTCATCGGTTGTTCTGTCAAACTGAATTAACTTTATGCCATGGTCTAAAACACTTTGCAGATGGGCGTAATCTTTAAAATCGGCACTAATAGAAATCACAATACAGCTAACGTGTTGATTAATTAGCGTTTCTATACAATTTACTTCTTTCTCATAAGACTCATCCGACTGGCAAATAATTAAGCTGTATCCCTTTTGGTAAGTGACTTGCTCTAAGCCAGCAATAACATTAGAGAAAAAATTCTGATTAATGCGTGGCACAACAACTCCAATGGTTTGGTTTTCTCCCTTTCTTAAATCGGCAGCTAATTTGTTATGCTTATAATTTAACTCTTTTGCAGTATCTAAAATTAATTTTCGCGTAGCTTCACTCACATTTTTACCACCATTTAAAGCCCTAGAAACAGAAGATGCATTTAGGTTTAGCTTTTTAGCAATATCATGAATGGTGGTACGCTTATGTTTTTTCATTATTAAAATTAGATTTACCCATTAAAAAATATTTATTCGGGCGTTCCGATAGCTATCGGAATAACAGGCTTTTCACTGTATCTTTTTTTTGTCATCCTGAGCGAAATCGAAGGACAAAAAAAGTCTGCCCGAAAAAACAGGCGGGGATGTCGCTTCAATCCTTAACGCAAAAAAAAGATAAAACTCTTTAATAACAATATTGCACTTTGAGATTATTGTTAACACCAAACCAAAATAAATCAACACAATATTACAACATATATTATTAGAAAATAAATTTTAAAGCAATCGATTGCTTAAATCAAAAATAAATTATATTTTAGAGCTCCCAATTATAAAATAATTTAAATGCTCTTATTAGGAATAGATTTAGGCACCTCATCAATAAAAGTTTCTGTTGTAGATAGCGCAACTGGCAACGTGGTTTCATCAGCAAGTTATCCAGAAACAGAATCAGAAATTATTGCGCTGCAAGCTGGCTGGGCAGAACAGTCTCCAAACCTTTGGTGGCAAAACGTACAGCAAGCCATTAAAAATTGTAATGTCAAAGGTAAATACAACAGTAAAGATATTGCTGCAGTAGGTATAGCCTATCAAATGCATGGTTTGGTAATTACTAACCAACAACAAGAAAGTTTAAGAAACAGTATCATTTGGTGCGACAGTAGATCTGTAGAAATTGGAAATAAGGCTTTCGCCGATATAGGCGAAGAAAAAGTATTAAACAATATGCTCAATTCGCCCGGAAATTTTACAGCTGCTAAACTAGCTTGGGTAAAAAAAAACGAGCCAGAAATTTATCAAGAAATAGATAAAATGATGCTTCCCGGAGATTTTATTGCCATGAAATTGACAGGTAATATCACAACTTCTGCATCTTCATTATCCGAAGGTATCTTTTGGGATTTTAAAAATGACGAAGTCTCTAATGATATTTTAAACTATTTTGGATTTGATGCCAATTTAATTCCAGCTGTACAAGATGTATTTTCTAACCATGGCGAACTAAGTGCAGAAATTGCCAATCAATTAGGATTAAAAAAAGGAATTCCAGTAAGCTACAAAGCAGGCGACCAACCTAATAATGCATTATCTTTAAATGTTTCTGAACCTGGCGAAGTTGCGGCAACAGCAGGTACTTCTGGTGTTATTTATGGTATTTCCGATACCTTAAAATACGACAAACAATCTAGGGTAAATACTTTTGCTCATGTAAATCACACTCAAGCCAATCCACGTTTAGGTGTTTTATTGTGTATAAATGGTGCTGGTAGCATGAACAGATGGGCAAAAAACACCATGGCTAGTCAGTTAAATTATGCCCAAATTAATAAGCTTGCCGCACAAGCAAAAGAAGGTAGTGAGGGAATTGCTGTATTGCCATTTGGAAATGGCGCCGAGCGGATGTTGAATAATAAAAATATAGGTTCTCACATAGAAAATATAGATGTAAACAGGCATCATCAAAAAGAATTATTACGAGCAGTACAAGAAGGAATAGCTTTTTCTTTTAGATATGGTTTCGACATTTTAAAAGAAAATGGCGTAGCACCGCAAGTTATTAGAGCGGGCAAAGCAAACTTGTTCTTAAGCGATTTATTTGCACAAACTTTTGTAAATATTATTGGTGTACCCGTAGAGCTTTATGATAATGACGGAAGCGTGGGTGCTGCAATTGGTGCTGGTATTGGCATTGGTGTTTACGCTAAAGCTGCTGATGCTTTTATAGGTAAAAAAGCTTTACAGTTGATAGAGCCTAAAAAATCAACTTTAGAAAGTCCTTACCAAAGCTGGAAAGACATTTTATATCAGAAATTAAATAATTGAAAATCAAATAAATAAAAATGGAATATTTTAAAGGAATTAGTAAAATTAAATTTGAAGGATTAGAAAGCGATAATCCTTTAGCTTTTAGATGGTACGATGAAAACCGAGTGGTAGCTGGCAAAACATTAAAAGAACATTTACGCTTTGCGGGTGCATATTGGCATTCTTTTAACGGTACCGGTGCCGATCCTTTTGGCGGACCAACACATATTTTCCCTTGGGACGCTAAAGCTGATGTGATTGAAAGAGCCAAAGATAAAATGGATGCTGCTTTTGAGTTTTTAACCAAAATGAATATTTCTTACTACTGCTTTCATGATGTGGATGTGGTGGATTATGGAAATGACATTAACGAGAACGATAAAAGATTAGCAACCCTTGTAGAATATGCCAAGCAAAAACAACAAGAAACTGGTATCAAATTATTATGGGGAACGGCTAATTTATTCTCTCATACAAGATACATGAATGGTGCATCTACCAATCCAGATTTTCATGTTTTAGCCCACGGAGCGGCACAAGTAAAAGCTGCTTTAGACGCAACTATTGCATTAGGTGGAGAAAATTATGTTTTTTGGGGTGGCCGCGAAGGTTATATGACTTTATTAAACACCAACATGAAACGGGAGCAAGAACATTTTGCTCAATTCTTACACGCCTCTAAAGATTACGCTCGTAAAAATGGGTTTAAAGGTAATTTCTTTATAGAGCCAAAACCATGCGAGCCTTCTAAACACCAATATGATTATGATGCTGCTACCGTAATGGGTTTTTTAAATAAATACGATTTAGCTGCCGATTTTAAATTAAACTTGGAGGTAAACCACGCTACTTTAGCGGGGCATACTTTCCAACACGAGTTACAAGTGGCTGCAGATAATGGAATGTTAGGTTCTATTGATGCAAACCGTGGTGATTACCAAAACGGATGGGATACCGATCAATTTCCCAACGATATTAACGAATTGGTAGAAAGCATGATGATTATTTTAGAAGCTGGCGGATTGCAAGGTGGCGGAATTAATTTTGATGCTAAAATTAGAAGAAACTCTACAGACCCCGCCGATTTATTTTATGCCCACGTAGGTGGAATGGATTTATTTGCCCGAGCTTTAATTACGGCAGATAATGTCTTACAAAAATCTGAATACAAGAAAATAAGAAAAGACAGATACGCATCTTTTGATAGCGGCGAGGGAAAAGCTTTTGAAGAAGGTAAAATGTCTTTAGAAGATTTAAGATCTTACGCCATTGCAAAAGGCGAACCTGCTACCATTAGTGGTAAACAAGAATATCTAGAAAACTTGATTAATAGATATATTTAAAAATCAAAAGCGATAGCCTTTTGCCAGACTATCGCTTTTTTTATAAGTTCTATAAGAGCGTTAAGGATTGTAGCGGCAGCTCCCAATTTTTCATTGGGACTATAGCAGAAAGCCTGCCCGAACGCCCAAATAATTTTCCTATTTCTTAAGCACTTCTTCTATTGGCAAACCAATATTTCCATTAGGTTCTTGTATGTGTAACAAAGCGGCCAATGTTGGGGCAATGTCTGACATGGTTGTAAGCCTATTGGTAGAACCATGTTTAATTCCCCAGCCCATAAATACCAATGGAATGTGAGTGTCGTAAGGGTTCCAAGTGCCGTGGGTTGTGCCTGTTTTGCTATATCCTTGGAAAAGCCCTGGGTTTAATAATATTTGAATTGCACCACTTCTTTGTCGGTTATAACCATTAATTACTTTAGATTTAATGGCGTCTGGAATGGAGGCAATACTGGCTTTTTCCATATCTATAGCGTAAGCAATTCCGTCTTGTTTGTTTAAGTAACTGATGGCGGCTTCTTTCAAATCTTCTAGATTTAAATTTGATTGCTCTATTAAAATATTATTGAAATTAACTTGATAATTACTAAAGCTTAACACCAATCTGTCTTGTTTAAACTGTTGAGCTAAACGTTCGTTTAATCCTTTTATAACTGCGCTACCATTCCACTGGTCGGCAGGGATTTGGTGGTCTTTTAAAAACTGCGGATTGTGTGCTGCACCATGGTCGGCAGATAAGAAAACAGTGTATTGCCCTTTTCCTAAAGTCAAATCTAGGCTATTAAAAAAACTTTCTAACTCTTTGTCTAATCTTAAATAAGTGTCTTCTGTTTCTACAGCATTTACACCATATTGATGACCCACATAATCTGTAGAGGAAAGGCTAACGGCTAAAAAATCAGTCTCTTTGCCTTGCCCCAGTTGCTCGTTTTTAATGGCAGCCTTTGCAAAATCTAAAGTTAAGGTATTGCCATATGGCGTAATTCTAATTGCGTTAAAATTTCCGTTTAACATTTTAGAAGTTGAATGAGGAAAAGTTGGAGCTTCCTCGCCTCTTAGTTTACCCTCGTAAGGGCTATGATCTGCTGTACTTTGGGTATAGGTGTTAATTGGATAAAGTGTATTCCAATCTTGTTTAATATATTTTTCGGCCAGTTTGAGGTTATTAAAATTATTAACCCAATTTGGCAATTGTTGCATGTAATAGGTGCTGGTAATCCAGCTTCCTTCGCTGTCATCATACCAATAAGCTGCGTTTGCCGCATGGCCTGCAGGTAAAATTCCGCCACGGTCTTTTAATGCAATGCCAATTACTTTAGACCTAAAGTTTGTGGCTAGTTTTAATTCATCGGTTATGGTGCTGGCCAATAAATTACGAGGAGACATTTGCCCCACTTTGCCTTTAACACCTACTCCTTGTACCGTACTATCTTCTGTACAATACATGTTTTTTCCAGTAGCTTGAATGATGAAATCGTTCCCTGCAATACCATGTATTGATGGAACTGAGCCTGTATAAATACCTGTATGCCCCGCTGCTGTAACGGTAGGTACATAAGGGATTTGAGTGTTTTCGCAAGTAAAACCTTCTTTTAACATTCGGTTAAAGCCACCAGCGCCATATCTGTTTGCATAACGGTATAAGTAGTCCCATCGCATCTGATCTACCACTATTCCTACAACCAATTTTGGTCTTAATGGCAATGACGTTAGCTCATTAGACACTACGTTATCTTTTGGTCTTTGTGCCAATGTAAATAGCGGACAAAAAGAAACTATAAAAATTACAATCTTGAAAAATTTCATTTGAGATTTTATTTGTTGACGCAAAATTAAGATTTAATCTATTAAGGTTTAATTTTAGCAAAAATGTTATATTAATTTTAGACTAATTTAACATTGCAGTAGAAAATATAGATAAAGAGATTTAGGAACAATCTCCCAATTCTTTATCAATTCTTTGCTTTAGCAGAATTTTCTTTTTGTTGGTTACCAAATTATTCTTGGTTCCGTGTAAATCATCAATTACAATAATTTTATGGTCTTTATCTTTACCACTTTTGTAAACATATACTTCTTCTATATTTTGCAATGCAATATCATAAGGACCTTTATCACTCATTAACTTTACAAAAACAGGCAAACATTCTAATAAAATAAATAAGAAAGAGATAAAAGTAACTGCCAAATAGGTGTCCAAATCTCTGGTGCCATCTGGGTTAAATGATAGTTGCCCTAAAGCATAATTTCTATCGGCAAAACCTGCAACATTAGATAAACTATCTAATTGTCTTTCGTTAAATAGCTTGGTACTATTTAAACCTTCTAATTCTTTTCTAGAGGTAATAATTTGATCTATTTGCCCTAGTTCTTGCCTGACTTGGTTTAGTCGTTCTACCTTTTGGCTAACTACTGTTTCCTTTTGTTTGGCATAAGTCCCATAACCATTAATACCACTAGTTTGGTTTGTTTTATCGCCAAAAACTTCTTGGTTTAAGATATACCTAGACTTGTTTATATCTTTCTCCAAGGAATCTTTCTCGTTTTTATACTCTCCATATTTAGCCAGTTCTAAACTATACTTATTGTTAAAAGCTTTGTTTAAAGTATCAATTTTAGAGCGTTGCCCATTAAGGTAACTGGTCTTTAATTTTTGTCTTATCTCTTTATCAAAAATTTTAAGTTCTAATGGTCTGGAAATGATGATACCAATCATGATGGCTAATAAAATTCTAGGCATGGCTTGCCATATCTGTTTATTGGTGCCTCCTGTTTTCTTAATACTGGCCACAATATACCTATCCATATTAAAAATAGCTAAGCCCCAAATTATTCCAAATAAAAGAGCAAATAATACAGCAGCGGTACTTCCTGAGAACACGAAATACATGGCGTATCCGCCAGAAAGCGTAGCAAATAAAGCGGTAAAAAATATAGTTGCGCCTATACCTACGTACTTATTATGTTCTGTTGGGTTTCTTTCTAAAGTATCTACGTGAGCGCCAGAGCAAAACCAAAAAAAACGAGTCAATTTGTTCATTATTAAATATTGTATCACAAAGAACGCTTTTTTAAGCCTGATTATATCTAAAAAATAAATCCTAATTTTTTATCTACGAAATTATATGAATTTCATAAATGAATTTAGTCCTTAACATTGAAAGCTTAAATAGACATAAGGAAAACTTTTAAAAATTTTCTGTTGCTAGCAATTGTTTGTTGTTAAATTTTAAATTAAACGCGGCAATTCCTTTCTTGTAATTTTTTATCATTCTTGATCATAATTATTGGAGATACTGTCTCCTCTATTTAGTAGATAGAATTGTAAGTAGAAAAATTATATTTTTTTAGTCGACGAGCAATTGAAACTTACCAATGTTAAATTTCAGTAATAATTTATCTACGCCTTCATGTTTATTGTTTATAGATAAATTATTGGAGATAAATTTTTTTACCTTTAATGAAAATCAACAAAATGAAAGAAATTACAGTATTAGAACTGAAACAATGGCAAGAAGAAGGTAAAGATTTTCAGTTAATTGATGTTCGTGAGCCTTTTGAATATGAAATGAGTAATTTAAAAGGATTAAATATTCCTCTAGCGGGCGTAGTGATAGAAGCAGATAAAATTGTTAAAAACAAACCTGTTGTTATGCAATGCAGAAGTGGTGCAAGAAGTGCCGCAGCTTTAAACCAATTAGAACAGAATTTAGGTTATTCTAACCTATACAATTTAAAAGGTGGTATATTAGCGTGGGCAGCAGAAATAGACCCTAGCATTCAGGTTTATTAAAAATGGTCAAACATATCATTTTTAGTACTATATTAAATGTTTTATTAATTGCCAGCATTATAATTGGTTTTTATGGTTACAAAGCTGGCAATAACTTTATTCCAATAGTTTGTATGGCTGCTTTTGGTCTAACACTTTTCTATAAAATTAAACACACCAAAACAGTAAGGCAAGAAATGAAACAAATTGCTCAAAACAAAGTCAAACAAAAAGTGAAGAAATAGAAATTTATCTATTCTTTAAAAATTAAAATTATGATATTAATTGTATTAGGAGTTCTGGCATTATTAGTAGGGTTTGTCCTTTCAAGACAACCCAATGAACAGGTAGAAAAGTCTGGTAAACTATTTTTTTTAGTGGGTCCAATTTTACTGATTCTTGGCGTTGCAACCTCCTGTTTTCAAACCATAGAGCCTGGCCAGGTTGGCGTGAAGTCGTTATTTGGAAAGGTAGATAATACCGTTCTTTACAGTGGTTTAAACTTTGTTAACCCATTGGTTAAAGTGACAGGTTTTGATGTTCGTACTCAAACTTATACCATGTCTGGGGATCGTGAAGAAGGCACAACAAAAGGAGATGACGCTATCCGTATTTTAACTGCTGATGGTTTAGAAGTAGTGATTGATTTATCTGTCCTATTTAATGTCAAAAGCAACGAGGCTCCAAAAATTCTTCAAGAAATTGGAACCGATTATTTAGATAAAATAGTTCGTCCTGTGGCTCGCACTGCCATTAGAGACAATGCGGTTTCTTACGATGCTGTTTCTCTGTACTCAACTAAAAGAGATGAGTTTCAAAACAAAATTTTTAAAACGATAGAAACTTCTTTCGCTAAAAGAGGATTACAGTTACAACAGTTATTAATAAGAAATGTGACTTTACCAGCTTCGGTAAAAACCACGATAGAATCTAAAATCAATGCCGAACAAGACGCTCAAAAAATGACCTTTGTTCTGCAGAAAGAAAAACAAGAAGCAGAGCGTAAAAGAGTAGAAGCGCAAGGTATTGCCGATTATCAAAAAATCCTTTCTACCGGATTATCAGATAGACAATTACAATACGAATCTATTTTAGCACAAAAGGAAATAGCTACATCGCCAAATGCAAAAGTAATTATTATGGGAAGTGGAAAAAATCCTGTTATCATAGGCGGAAATTAAATTCCTCTAAAAACATAAATCAAACAGCCAAACCTAAAGTTTGGCTGTTTTTTGTTTTAAGGAAATAGAAAATGTAATATTACCTTTTAATCAATCTTTGAAACAATGAATCCATACGAGAATAAAAAACGCTGGAAATATTTATTGCTCACATTTGCGGTAATTATTGCAGCATCTTCTTTATGGTACACAAACTTTTTGGTAGAAGGAATCTCAAAATCAGAACGTACAAAAGCAGAAATTTGGAGCGAGACACTGAAAAAAATGTTCGAGACAGATAACGACGAAATGATGGATTATCTATTTACAGTAAATGATAGTTTAGTGGTGCCAGCAATCGTTACTGATGATAAGGACTCTATTGTTACCTATACCGCTTTAGATAGCACAAAAACAAACTATAAAATAGAAACAGAAAAAAAATACGACCCAAGATATTTCAACAGGCAGTTAATAATCATGAAATCTCAACATGAACCTATAGAAATACAAATGTCCGGACAAAAGAAATATGTCTATTACAAAGACAGCGATTTGCTCAGCCAACTTCGCGTTTTTCCATACATTCAATTGTCTGTAATTGCATTATTTTTACTTATTGCATATACTACTTTTAACTCCTCACGTAGGGTAGAGCAAAATCAAGTTTGGGTAGGTTTAGCTAAAGAAACAGCACATCAATTGGGCACACCAATATCGGCATTAATGGCTTGGCTAGAGTTATTTAAAGATAAGTTTAATGCAGAAAATGATCCCTTGGTACTACAAATGGAAAACGATGTTAAAAGACTAGAAATAGTAGCCGACAGATTTTCAAAAATTGGCTCCCTACCAATTTTAACCAGTCATTTAGTTTATAAAACAGTAAGTGATTTTGTAGATTATTTTAGCGTTAGAGTAAGTGATCATATTACTTTTGAAGTAACCGGAGATACGCAACAAGAAGCGCTATTAAATATCCCATTGTTTGATTGGGTAGTAGAAAATATTTTAAAAAATGCAGTTAATGCGATAGACGGTAGAGGTAAAATTTCTGTCAATATCATAGAAAATTTAGTAAAAGAACAGATATTTGTAGATATTACCGACAATGGTAAAGGCATACCAAAATCAAAATTCGACGCCATATTTCAACCAGGGTTTACCACCCGTAAAAGGGGCTGGGGATTAGGTTTGTCACTTACCAAAAGAATTATAGAAAATTACCACCGAGGACAAATTTTTGTTAAAGAATCTGAAATTGGGAAAGGAACAACATTTAGAATTATATTAAAAAGTAGCTTAAATTATGTACCAACCACTAAGTAACGAATACGCCCCATTTTATCAAGGATATATTGATTTAGCAACAGCAGGCAATCAACCCATTTTAAAAAGATTAAAAAATCAGTTAAATAGCATCGATGATTTTTTAGCAGATATTCCTGAAAAAAAACATGACTTCGCTTACGCCGAAGGTAAATGGACAATTAAAGAAGTATTATCTCACTTAATAGATACAGAAAGAGTAATGACCTACAGAGCAATGCGTATAGCTCGTAACGATCAAACAGACCTTCCGGGATATGATCAAGATGCAATAGTAGCAAATACACCTATAGATAAATATGCCTACAGCGATCTAGTAGATGAGTTGGTAATGCTACGTCAAGCAAATCTATTCTTTTTCAAATCACTATCAGATGAAGATATGAAGAAAAAAGGAACAGCCAATGGGAATGTAGTTTCCGTAGGTGCCTTATTATTCATCATCGTGGGTCATATAGAACACCATTTTAATATCATGAAAAATTTATACTTAAAAAAATGATTTGGTTTGCAACACACAGTTTAGAAGAACTAAATAACCGACCAAAAAATCATATAGGAGCACTTCTAGGTATACAATTTACAGAAATCGGCGATAATTACCTTAAAGGAACTATGCCTGTTGATGATAGAACGCGTCAACCTTATGGTATTTTACATGGTGGCGCATCAGTGGTACTCACAGAAACTCTAGGAAGCGTAGCAAGCAATATGGTGTTAGACACTAACTTTAAAATGGGAGTAGGTTTAGAAGTAAATGCAAATCATCTGCGTCCAGTAAAATCTGGGCTAGTAACAGGCATATGTGTACCAGTTCATATAGGAGGTAAAACACACGTTTGGGACATCAAACTCTATAACGATAAAGGAAAAATCACTTGTATTAGTAGATTAACCATAGCTGTAGTACCAGTGATAAAGTTATAAAGTTAATGGCGCTCCCAATTGAAAAAATTGGGTCGGGCTGTTTCAGGGTTCCGTAATTTAGTAAGCCTTTTAATGGCTTACTAAATGTACCAAGCCTTTCTCATCCCTAGCGCAAAACCTATAAAACCTAATTGAACATTACTTAAAGAGGATGAAACAGCTCAATAAAAGAATCTACATTATTTCCCATCAGCCATAGCAAAAACTTTTCGCATCAATTCTGTATTTCTTAAAGCTTTATTTTCTCTTATTTTTAATTCTTCTTTAGCAATCTCCTTAAATAGTCCTTCAATAGCCATTTCAGTAACGTAGGCCTTTAAATCAGAATTTATTTTGGTAACAAAAGGAACTTTATTATATCTTTCAACAACAGCACCATAATATTTCGTAGCCCCTACTTTTTCAATACTATCATCAACTATTGGCGAAAACACCTTAGATAAAGAATCAGAGGTATTATTTTTAAAATACGTGGTAGCAGCATCCTTAGAACCCATTAAAATATTTGTAGCGTCTTTTATAGACATATTTTTAATAGCATTAACAAAGATAGGCTTGGCAGTTTTTGCAGCATCCTCCGCTGCTCTATTAAAACTCAGAATAGCATCATCACACATTTGGTTTAAACCTAACTTTCTAAGTGTAGCTTCTGCCTTTTGTGCCTCAAGTGGAAAAAAAATCTTAACAGACTGATTACCAAAAAAACCATTGCTAGCAGATAATAAATCAGCGCTTTTACTTGCTCCAATTTCTAAAGCTTGCTTTAGTGCATTAGCAATTTCAGATGGGTTTGCTCCGTCTGTATTTCCATTAATAATAGCACTTTTAGCTTTATCAACCAATTTACCAAATTGAGCAAACGTAGAAGTACTCACAACAAGTAGTAAAACACTAAAAATAATTCTTAATTTATTCATTTTAAAAAAAATTTAAGATAAAATCGCACTAAAATTAAACGTACGATATATAATAATTAACGCAAATTAATCATAATAAGTTTAAAGCCTATCAAATGACTTAGAAAAATCCATCACCAACAAAAAAACCCTTCAGTAAATAAATACTAAAGGGTTTAATGATATTAAAGGTAGCATTAGCTATCTTATATAAAATTTGGCACCGACCTACTCTCCCACATTTTACTGCAGTACCATCGGCTCT
>Ga0105050_10004504_pt1 | contig 18560 bp, 20 predicted proteins | sample FRY01_FD_78088 | JGI IMG/M metagenome (GOLD analysis project Ga0105050, IMG submission 78088) | Freshwater microbial communities from Lake Fryxell liftoff mats and glacier meltwater in Antarctica - FRY-01 | ecosystem: Environmental > Aquatic > Freshwater > Ice > Glacier meltwater ... | reverse complement strand
TGATTTATAAAGAACTTGTGCAGTATTTTGAGTTTCTATAACAAATCCTCTATTTCTCTTAAATGTTAATGGATTCATTTGAGCAATGTTTATATACTCAAGATCAGACGGTGTGAATATCTGCTCAAGATCATCGATTCCTAATATTTTTCCATTATTAACACCCGCTGCAATAGTCCAAGGAACTATACTTGTTGTTGTACTTAAATGCTTTCTCATATAAGTCAATCCAACATATGCTGCTGGCGGAACATCAATTGGTCTTCCAAAGTCATCAATTGTAACATACGGTAAGAAATATCCAACAGAAGTTACACCATTTCCTTTACCAAAAGAATAAAGGAATTCTGGATTACTTTCTGGGTCTCCACCCTTAGCAACATATTCAAGTTGTAAAGTACCACTTATATCTTTAAAAGATGGAGATACTGAGTTTTTAAATTGCTTCAATGATGGCATATTTAATATACCAAAAGCATCCAATCTATCACCACATATATCAACTAATTGTTGCTTAGAATCTGCTGAAAGTCCTAGACCGAATGAATCAATCAAGTATCTAAAGTCAAATGCTTCTTTATTTGTTAAAGATTTAAAAAGCGGAGTTCCTTTACCAATAACATCAAGTATTTGTGATTGTCTAGATTCAGAACCATCAGGAACTGATACTTCTCTTATTCTAAATCCTTTTAGTGATATAGCCTTATAAGTAGAAACGTAATCATCTATCTTAGTGTATCTGTTTGTTTGTTTATCACCATTGAATGTTCTAACTTTAATAGAAGAATCGCATGATAGTTCAACATAATTAGAATTCCCAGACCAAACTTTCTTACTTAATATTCTAGTAAGCTTCTTCGGCATTTGATCAACTGCTAAACTTAGAATATCGTAAGATGATTCTAAATAATCACCAACTTTAACTTCTGAATATCTAGTTCTTAAAACTAAAACCTTATTAGGTATAGAAACCCAACCCGCAGGTTCTTCTATTTCTAAAGTTTGTCTGAAATTACTCTTAAATGACTTAACATAAATTGTACTATTTGTTTCTAATGCATTATTTGCTGATTCAATAGACATAATTGATGCTTGATCTGTTAATGTGAAATCAGTGAAATTAACAACTAAATCTCCATTATCTTTTTGATATGCTCTAAGGTATAGAGGTGAATCATCAAATCCAGAACTATAACCATATATTTTACTAACATTTAATGTTTCTTCTGAAACAGTTTCCTTTATTTCAAATGCATAAAATGAGAATGTAGAACTATTTATACCATCAATTACTCCATTACTATAAGTTGATAGCAAATACGCTCTTCCTGTACCAGCTAGACCAGATGGATCAGATGGTAATAAAAGTCCATTAGCAACTGTTAGACCAGTATCAATACTATTTTCAAATGTACCACTATTAATATTACCACCTATAAAGAATGAATACCCAGTATCAAATTCATTATTTTGATTTTGGAAGTTTTCTACTTTATTAAAGTATGCTTCTGTTTTAGAAGAATATGTTCTTGTAGAACCGTCTTCGTTCAATTTTCTAACTTTAAATAATAGGTAATTATGTCCACTCAATGAAGCTGTTGCTGATGCTCCTGGCACAAACTGTACTTGAACCTCATCATATATTTCATTTTGATAGAAAATATCACCCGTTGATATTAAGCCTTGATCATATTGTGTATAGAAATTTGAATATCTACCAACAACACCCATTGAAGATGTACTACCACTATTTAATTCAGGTAGTGTATTTTTAGTTTCAAATCCATAATAATCCATTAAGAACTCATCATCAATTTTATAGAAAACTAGCTCTCCACTATTTACTATATTATTTACTAATGATTGTGTCATTCCACTTCTAACAACAAATGATTTATTAATAGTTGTTCCTGTTTTAATCTCATTAACTACCATATCAGATATTGATCTCTTCTCAGTAGCTCCTTTTGGACTTACTAACATCAAACCTTTATTTGAATTTGATGTATTTATATATGTTAATAAAGAGTTAAATGATTTAAATTTTCTATATTTTACATAATCTTTAACATCAGGTGTAGAATTAGTATTTAAAAATTCTACCTTAAAATCACCACCATTCAACAATAATTGAGGAGTTGATGCAGTGCTTATTTGATAATCTGTTCCGTATATCAATGGAATGTATGCATCTGCACCACCTGCACCACTTGAGGTTAGACCTACTGTGATATCTGTGATAGATGATGGTGTAACAAATGATCCACCATATAAACTTACAGTTCCCCATCCTAAAACAATATCACTTGCAGCAACTGTTGGCTTTGTGTTAACAACTGTTGTCTTTTTAGCAGAGATATTACCTTGTGTATCAATAACATATGCAATATTATATGATTGAGTTCCAGATGCCGTAGCAACTTGTGGATAATCTGTATTTGCAATAGTTATAGAATATGTTCCAGATAAAGGGATAAAGTTTCCACCTAAAACAGCATAACCATTATTAGATGTATTATTTACAGCATATTGTAAAGTAACACTTTGTGTTGTTGTTGTAAAACCACCATTTCTGTAAAGGTCATTAACATAACCTTCTGTGAACCAATATGTTCTATTAGAACTATTTAAAAATCCAAGGTTTATATCCTCATTAGGCCCAGATATAACACCACCTCTTAAAGAAGATGAGTCATTATAGCTATGTGTATAACTATTCAACATAATTGCTGAATTTGTACCAAATATAGCAGAAACATTTCCAACTCTATCTAAAACTCTATTTGAGAATATAGTAGTGTCTGTTATTTGCTCTTTATATGATAGGAAATTAATTGATAATTCACCATCTTTAATACCATCATTAGAATCTAATGATTGGTAATATGTTTCATCACTTGTTGGTGGATTGCTTAATAAACCATCAGAAACTAATGTGTTACCTATTAGATCAATAAGACCCTTTGGATAATCTGTTTCAAATAAATCATTATTGAATGCACAGAACAAACCTGTTTTATCAGTATCTCTATTTATTATTGTTTCAATAAATATGTTTCTACCATTCAAATCTCTAAAATAAGGTATCAAAGATAGTCCCTCATAATATCCTAAAGATGTTACATTTCTATCATTTGCGAAATTTCTAACTTCTGATTTTTTTAAACCTTCACTTGTAAAGTATTGTGTCCATCTTGGATCTACTGACAATTCACCATAATTTGACCAATCTCCACCAACAACAACAACATCAACTAAATAGTCAGATGCCATATCTGTTGCATAAACATAAGGTGGTAATTTTTCAATAGAACCGTACCATTCTAATAATGATCTATCAAATCCACTTATTGATGATTTAAAAACAAATGCAGTTACAAATCTATCTGATAAATTAGTTAAATTTAAAACTCTTTTTTCATAACCATCTACTAGTTTGGTATTATCGATGAATGTTTCAGAATCTCTCTTCCAGAATCCAGTTGTATCAAAGAATTTTCTATAAGGCGCTGTTCTCTCAACATCATTGTTATGTTGTGATGTTGCAGATAAAGATTGATACTCTATTGTATCAAGTGAATCATCTGTTAGAAGTAAATTAACTGCATAAACCGGAGCAGCTTCTAGCATTTTAGAAATTGTTCTATGAAAAAATGAACCTTTTCTCTCCAATTGTCTATCAATAGAACCAAATATTCTTTCTAGATCTCCAACGTTATTTAACATAACCGCAGAATTAACTGGACCTTTTTTTGAAAAACCTACAACTAGATTTGCAAAACCTTCTACGATAGGACTTGTAATAATAGATTTGTCAATTTCTTCTATGAATATTCCTGGTCTTTTGTATTTACCTATTTGAATTGCCATATTTTTTAATTATTTTTTATTTTATGTTTTATATATTTAATAGAAAAAGTGGTTTTTTTCTATTTTTATATATTAGTTGATAACTTTCGAATCCTATCAGCTTCAATTTTCATCTGATTGTCAAAATTTTTCTTTTTTTCCACATAATCCTTTTCTAATAGAGCCAATTTTCTTTTATTATCATTAATATTTGTATTTATTTTATTAAAATAATCATTAATATTCTCTTTTTGAACACTGTTAGCGTCAATTAAACTAGACTTTAGAGACGATATTTGATTTTTGATATCTGTGGATCTTAATTTATCATCTATAATTGATGTTGATATTCTATCAACTTGTCTTTTTAAACGTGATATAGATTCATAGGCAGATAGATATTTATTCTTATTCTTATTTGAATTATATACTTTACTAAGCAATTCAGAATTTATTTTCTCCTCATCATACTCATTATTATTAAATATGTTATCAATAGCACTCTTCTTTTGTTCATATTCAGATATATCAGACTTTATAGTATTTAGAACATCTAAATTTATATTTTTATTATCATTACCCAACTTATCATCTGGTTTAACAGATTTTATATCATCAACTGACATTTCATCAACTGCTTCGAAAATCTTAAAACTTTTTATATAGCGCATTTATTATATATTAAAAATTAAAATAAATAAACTATTGAAAATCATTCTTAATATTATCAGAATCGTAATATCCAGAATCATAATACTTACTAAGTAGATTCCACATACTTTTACATATTGAATCAGATACATCATAGTGTTTATTATTTATAACAAGAACATATTTATCAGAAACACCAAATAATATAGATGTGTTTCTCTTATGTGTACCTGACTTCTGTATATCAATTTTATATAATATCTCCTTTTTAATAGTTATGGATATTTTATAATCTGCATATTTTTTAATATCCAGTTTATCACCATTTTTAATTAAATATTTTAAATGTGTTAAAATTTTATTAGCAATATCATCATGATCCTTACTAAAAAATCCTTCGAATTTTTTTATCACAATTGTGTTTTTATTTTATCATATCTTTGAATAGATAATTTATCCTTTAATTTTGAACTTGTCTTTCTCTCCTCTAAATACGGCAAATTTTCTTCTTTTAAACAAAGAACTTCAATATTATTAAAAGACCATTCTACAGCCTTAGATCTCCCAATATCTTGATAATCATCGAAGCTAATAGCTTTACCCTTAATAGAATTACTAGAAGTAAATCTGAACTTTATAAACTCAGGACTGATTCCTTCAGCTCTCTCACCATATATGGATATCTTAGATAAATCAAATGGAAAATTATTATTAGTTAATATCATTATATAATCTTCACCAAGCTTCTCAGTAAATACACCATAGTAGTCTTTCTCTTCATCATTAGATTTTGCAGTAAATTTAAGTGCTATATTTTTATTATCTTTTAAAGTTAGTTCTAAGCTATCTCTTAACTCAGCAATTTTTGAAATCGGCTTCATATCCAATTCAACACTAGAAATTTGTTTAGAAACAATAGCATTTTTTTTAGAATCTCCTGGTCTAGAATCTAAAACCTTATCATCTAAAAATTTCTCAGGTATATCAAAGTACTCACTTATGAATTTAGGCATAGCTCCACTTCTATACATCTTATTATCATTTAATAAACTATTTATAAAATTAAGTAATATTTTACCACCCTTTTTTATATCATCACCACCCTGTTTAAATTTAAATATTGCATTATCACTAAATATAGATCTGTATTTAGTATCACTTAAAACATCAAGAACCCCATTATTCCAAGTTTCCCATAGTTCTATATTTCTATAAGGACCACCGCCTGGCTCATTTGGTGTACCACTATTGCCATCACCTACATACTCATATTCTCTAAATACTTTATTTGACACTTTCCCAGAACTTCTACCAGATGGTATTACACCCGGTGTATGAATCCTCCAAGCTCTATTAAACGCTCTGACAATCTCTATTACTTGATCCTCAGCATCAAATATAAATTTATCACCATCTACCTCACTTATAGAACTCTCAATCTCCTGCTTTCTCTCATCCGATATTTCAAAGTATGAAATCTTATCAGAAAATATTTCATCAAATTTAGATTTTATACTACTAGAGAATTCATTTCTCTCCTTTATAAGAATAAACTTATTATAAAGGAATATATTTTCATTATTTTTAAAAGACTTCTCTAAATTATTAAAGCTATTGATTATACCTAACATTGGAGTCTTTGCACTACCAAATGCGCCTAATATACCACTGTCCTCATTAAATACCAATACAACTCTTAGAAAGAGCGATATTGACTTCGAGAAATCATTTATACTTAAAGACTCCTTTAATACATCTTCGAGTTTTATCTCGGCACCAACAGTCTTTTTATTAGAAACAACTTGTTTACCCAAAGAAATTATATTTTTTTTAGTCTTAAAAAACTCATCTTTACCATCTTTTATACTTATCGATAACATTTTCTCAATTTTACTTAAATAAATTGATAAATTCGAATCTTTATATGCCTTAACAACCCTCAACCAAGTTCTTTTAGCATCTAATTCGTTTTCTTCTAGATTTGCCTCACCCTCAAATAACTTTGATTCAGGGACTAAAACATCTTTTTTTGAAGTTATACTATAATCTTCTTTAGGCTTTGAACTATTGAAAGTAGAAAATTGTTTATTATTTAATAATAACTCATTTTTATAAAATGAGAGTCTTTCTTTATTATTACTATCTGTATAAATACTAATTGCCTTTTTACACAACTCAACTAAGTTTTTTAAAACATCAATATTTTTTTTAGTCTTAAATAATAACTTAAGTCTCTTATACTCATTCTCATTAAAATTAGTAGGTATATTTTTTTGCACTTTCTTATCATTAAATCTCACTACATTTTTTTCAATCATTGATCCAATATCAACTAGAGATTGTAATAATATTTTTGTTTCTTTATAGATAACCTCCTCAGTATTATCATTATTGTTATTATTATTGTTATTATCAGAATCTACAACATTTTCGCTTGATAGATTCTTTAAAAACTCTAAAAATTCATTCAAAGATTCTAACATCAATTCTTTATTATCAAATTCACGTATACTAACTTTTGAAATTAAATTTTCAGTAGTTTCTATAAGCAAATCTACATCTTCCTCGTTTTCTACTTGTTTTTTAAGAACACCTAAGAGATTTGATATTTCTAAAAAATGTATTTGTGTTACATCTGATACATCAATTTTACCGACTTCTAATAAGATATCGAAATATTCTTTTAGTTTTTTAACTAAAGATGTCATTTTACTCTGATTAAAGCTAATCTTTGACTTTCTAGCCAATGAATTAACTAATCTACCTATTAATGTATCTCCCCAATTTGCATCATTTGCAAAAGCCGCCTCATTAATTGACTTTTTATATTTAAGATAATCTTCCCTTTTTAATATTCTCTTCATTTCAAAGCTAAAATTTTTTATATATATATATATTAAATTATTTCCTTATATTTACAAACTAAACGAATCTGATATGACAAATGTAACTTGCATAGACCTAAGAATGTTCAATTTAGCACAATTAAAAGAGATATCTGTTAAATTTAATCTCAAATATGAAACTCTTTTAGAAGCTAAAAGAAATAAAATTGCTAAAGTCTGGCTTATCATAGGTGGTTATGATAAAAATTCAGAATCTTTAGTTGCATACACAGTAAAAGGTAATGACACTATTATCTATAATAATTCTTTTGGATTATTTTTGAATGATATCAAATCATTTGAACTTGAGAAAAATATCATTGAATTAGATGTTGATACACTTCTAGAAAAAATCTCTAAATTTGGAATCAAATCTCTAAAAAAAGAAGAAAAGGATTTTTTAGATAAAGCTTGACTTTCATTAATTTATATTAATTAGACTACTTCATGTAGTCTTTTTTTTTGCTCAATTTTTAACATTTAGTATATTCACTATATTAACAAACAATATATAAATAGAATTGTTATGAGATATATTGAATTATTAATAAATGATAGGTCTATAAATGGTGATAAACAAATAGACGAAATTCTAACATCTAAAGGGTTTTACTGGTTAGTTGATTCGGAAATAGAAAATTCAAAAATTGAAATAAAGAATAATACCATCATTTGGTATGAAGGTACATTTTACTCTGGAAGATGGGAATTTGGTATATTCAAAGATGGTATATTTCATGGCGAATGGATAAACGGAATATTTGAGGGTGGTAAATATAAAGGTAGTGGAATGTAATCAAAGGTGATATAAAAAAAAATTTTTCATTTATGAAAAAGAAGAAAGTAGAACTAATGAGAAGATTTGATGTTTGGTCAGATAACTTCATAAAAATAGATACAGAGGGTGAGGACTACTATTTTGAAATAGGTACTGATATCACAACAGACATTGGAGAAGCAGTATCAATAATGATGAAATTTAGAAATAGATGGGATGAAAAATTTTGGGATATTGAAATAGGTAATATCAATTATCTTAATATAACACCAGAAAATTCATTATACTGGCTATCTGGTGGTGATCAAGAATGGAAAGATTTAGAAAACTATAAAAAGAATTGGTCTGAATGTTACATACATTACCAAAAAGAATTTGGTTTGATATTAATAGACATTATCAAAAATTCAAAGACACTTAAAGATATAAGAGATGGTTTTGTAGCCGAACTAGGTATAGAAAGGCTTTATGAATTTGCACTTAAAAATAGTTTTATATAATTTATATATAGTTAATGAATGCACATTTTATAGAAATAGATACTATATTAAAAACAGATGCTAAACCATGGATTGTTGATAAAGAACAACCTAATATACCATTGTTAAAAATAGATATATCTGACTTTAAACTATTTAAATCTGGAATATTTAAATCACAATCTAATAAAATAAATTTTAATGGTAAAACATTTTGGTTATCTAATAATTTTATGAATAAAGTTAAAGCTGTTGTGAAAAAAAACAACTCAGATATTTATAATATAGGAATTTCTATGCAAGAATTCTTAAATCCTGCAATATCTAATAAACTTAATTTTGAAATAAATACCACAATATTTAATAATATCATTAATACTAATGAAGATATCTATGTAATATGTTCTAAAAAGACTAAAGAGAATTATAATACACAAATTATTAAACTAGAAGAAGAGCTTAAAAAAATAGGACTAATAATAAAAAAATATTATTTTATTTCTGAAACATTTTTTAATAAAAATAGTGATAATATTGCTTATCTTAAAACGAAACTAATCTTACAACATCTAATTGGTAAGAAAACAAATGGTGATATCTTCACAGATGAAGATATTAGAAAATATAATTTAATAACTTATTATGATGATAATATGAAGTCTATTGAAGTTTCCAAAAAAATAAATAATATTTTAGATAAATTGTTATTAAAGACTGATAATATAACTAAATTGGATATTAAAAAGATTATTAAAGATAATGATTGTCTATTATATATAAAGGAACTTACTAATAATAGATCTAAACCATTTATTGAATATAATACAAGCCTAGTATATTCAAATGTTATAAAAAAATTTGAAAGTTGGAATTACTTATGATTTTGGCTTACGCTTTTTCATAGCTTCACTAATTATATCATTTAACTTCTTATTATCAATAATTTGAGTATCATTTTTTTCCTCCGAATCTTGATTTAAAACAGATGCAACTTCTGAAAGATCTTCTCTAAACTTCTTATAATATTCTTCTAATTCAGTTCTCTGTGATGATGCAAATTTCATATTTTCCCTAACCTCCCTTATTGTCTGATTTATAACCTCATGCATTCTTGCAGAATTATCACCATTATCAACTTGTCTCATCTGTGTTAAAAAATTCTTTCTTGTCATTTTAGATAGGAATAATGTTTCAGCATAAACCATTCCATCCTCTCTAACCTTATTCTTTATATAAGGATGTTGCTTTAAATCACCAAATTCACTTAAGTATAAATCAACAAGTGATTCTATAACCTCCATACCCTTCATACCAGCAACAGATAAGTCAGAGTCATAATCGTATATCTCTATCTCACCAAGATCAGGCACATCATCAATTGTTGCAAGTCTTCGAACAATATCAAAGTCTATATTTTCCTCTTGTATCATATCAAACTCATCATTTATACGATTGCGTTCTTTATCCACTTTTGACATTGTACCCATATATATATATATATAATAAAAAACTACATACATATGTGTAGTTTTAAAAATAGATAATATATGAGTAGACAAATAATTTGGACAACCAAGACTGTAAATGCTGTTGCTGATAAAATGAATAATGGATTTGTATTTACAAAACTTGATGATCCATTCGTTGATAAAACTGTAGGTATTAGAAGACCTAAATTAACATTCAGTATGACAGATTTAGAACAAGAAGAGTATATACATTGTGCGCTCGATATACACTATTTTGCTGAAACCTATTGCTTTATAAAAGGTGAGGACGGACAACCTATAATAATACCTTTAAGAGATTATCAAAATGAAATTTTAGATAATTTTTTCTCTAATAGATTCAATATCCTTATGGCTAGCAGACAAATTGGTAAAACAATCTGCGCATCAATTACGATGTTACACTATGTTATGTTTAACAATAATAAAAATGTATTAGTTACTGCAAATAAATTAGATACTTCGATTGAAGTATTAGATAAAATAAAAGAGATATATCAACAACTACCATTCTTTCTACAACAAGGTGTTGTAAACTGGAATCAAAAGTTTATGATATTCGAGAATAAATGTAGAATTAAAGGATTTGCCACAACAAAAACCTCATCTATCGGTAATACTGCGGATTTTTTATATCTTGATGAGTTTGCATATTTACCTGATAATATTGCAAATAAATTTTATAAGTCAATATTTCCAACTGTGTCTAATATAGAGAATTCTAAAATAATAATAACGTCAACTCCTGATGGATTTAACCTTTTTCATAAACTATTAACTGATGCAGAAAAGCCTGAAGGTGAAAAGTCATCTTATGTAGCTAAGAGAGTTTATTGGTGGCAAGTTCCAAAAAGATTCGCAACCTATATAAGGCTTAATAATAAAAAAGTAAATAATTTTGATATAGATAGAAATAAACTATTAGAATACCTAAATGTGACTTATCCAAAAAATAAACACTCGATATCCTATGATGAAGAGTTAAAAAAATGGGTAATAACAACTATAAATACTACTGATTGCTCTGAGGAAGATATACTTCAAGAAGTATTCAATGGTATAAGATTTGTTGAGTTTTCTGAAATAACAACATGGAAAAAGCAGACAATAATAGATATTGGTGGTGAGGAAGCATTTAATCAAGAGTATGATTTAAGATTTATAAATGAATCACGTAGTTTAATATCAGAGAAATTAATAGAAGAACTAACAAGAAATAAAAAGCCATATGAATATGAGGAATTAAGTGAATTAGATAAACTTAGATTCTCATATAAAGATTTAGTATGGATAAAAGATGAAGATATATTTACCCCTCTACAAAGAAAGGATTTAAAGATAATTATTTCGGTAGATATTGCCGAAGGACTTGGACAAGATTATTCAATAATCAATATATTTAAAATAAATAAGAAAACTGATGAATTGATTGATAGTCAAAAAAATAAATATAAAAATATAGTTGATTTTATCAAATTAGAACAAATTGGTGTATTTAGAAGTAACCTTGTTTCAGTTGAACAACTTGCTGAACTTTTATATCTAATAAGCTTTGAATACTTCAATCCAGATAATGTTAAAATTGTTTTAGAGATAAATACATATGGTAGTGAATTATTAGCTCATTTACCTCATGTATTTGACGGCAATAATAATTATGGTTCTTCAATATTTTTCAGATTTAAACACAGAATTGATGCAACTGAAGAAAAAATTGGTTTAAAAATTGGTGAAAATAAAAACTTATTAATAAAAGAATACCAAGATAGAATGAGTAGTGGATCTGTTATAGTTACACATCATGAAAATATAAATGAAATAACAACCTTTATAAAACATACTACATCAGCCGGTAATATTAAATATTCAGCAGATGGATCATCTAATGATGATCTAGTTATGTCTATAGTTGATATGTGTTCAATATTTCAGAAAAATGAATTTAGACAAATTGTTGAGGATTATGCAGAAAGTCTAACTGATAAAACTTTTTTAAATCGTGTGAATATAACTATAGAATCTTTAGGACATATAGATAAAATAGATTACAAGCAAGTCTTAGATATAAGAAGGAACAAAAAGAATAGTTATTTAAACAATAGAGATAATTATAATCCTTTCAAAAATTAATAAAATATTATGTTAGAAGTTAGAATTGTAGATGAATGTGTAGTAGTAGTCACTAAGAAAGTCATTGAATTAACAGAAAATGGTTTATTAGAAATGCTAATAAATAATACAGTTGATACTATCAAGCAATATATAATACCAGAGGATATGCTATTGAAACACTTCACAAAACTTGATAAATCAATAATTATTGAGAATATAAATCTTTCAGAAGACTTTATATTAAAAGCAATTGAATTAAAATTAATATTGAACTCCGATATTTTTACATTAAACATGTCATCTTATTCAAATTTATCAGAAAAGTTTATAGAAGAATATAAGTCACATATAAATTGGAAAAGAATGATGTTGTATATGATATCATCAAATGATAACATTATTATTGAGAATTTTGTAGATATTATCTACAAAAATGACTTATGGAGTCTTATAAGTGGTTGTAATCTAAGTATAGATTTTATAAGAGATTATAAAGAATATCTTGACTGGTCAATACTATCATTTAGTAGAGAATTCACACCTGAAGAAGAAGAAGAATTTAAAGGCTTTTTTAAAGAAAAGGTAAAGGGAAAAGAAGTAGTCTATTTCTCATCCACTTACTCAAAAAATCAACTAAAATCATCAGATATAGAGGATTTAATTAGTCTTAAAATATTACCAGGATTATAATATTCTAAATTATAATAATATTATATGCATCATCATTTTGACTCTTCTTAATGACTTTATTAATACGTCTCATCTCCTCTTTATCTGATAAAACAATTTCTCCTATAGTTGAAATTATCTTACTACTATCATTTGAGAAAATAGCATTTAAGCTAGAAATTGCCATAGTCGAAATTATTAAACTAAATATTTCTGATATTTTCATATTACCTCAATTTTCTTCTATTGTTACAGAAAGACCACCACCTTGTAATTTTTCTTTCATGTTTGAAAGGCTTTCATAATAACCATATTTAACATCACACTCACCATTAAAATGTACAATATGTGCGCATTGCTCAGCCTGTGTTTGCTCATGTCCACAAACTTTAATAAGACACTTGATGACCCAATCAAAAGAATTATTATCATCATTATGTAATATTAGTTTATAAGGATTTTGTAGTATCGATTCAACTTCTGACTTCACTTCTTTTTTCGTTATAGTACCCATATATTTTATATATTACTTTAGTTAAAATGTTTTGTTTGCTTGCTAACCACATTTGTAATCTCAATCTTACAAGGCATATCTCTCGCCCATTGCTCAAATTTAACCAAATGTTCATATCTATCATCATACATTATAAAAACATCTGGCTTTTGTTTCATAATCAATTTACTAAATAGTTCAGATTTGAAATCATAAGTATCTCTACCAGGATTACAATGTACTTCATCGAAAAAAATACTATTTACATCTAAAAGTATATCTACCTCTCTTCTCATTTTCTTTTCAAGCCTACCAGTTGCTAAAATAACATAGGAATTTTCATCAGCTTTATGTTTTAAATATTCATTGTAGACATAAATATTTAGAGGTATCTCAAATATATCCAAATTTAAAGTTTCTTTTCTACCCCACCAACCAGCATAAGGCCAATCTAAACCTGTTTTATTTTTAAATATTTCTTGACCCTCTTTAGGCTCTGGGGTAAAAAAGAGTGTCTTATCTAGATCGAAGGATATTAGCTTGCTCATAATTATAATTATATATATAATACAAATATATCGAAAAAAATCGATACCAAAAAATAATATATATGAGAAAACTTAAACTATGATATCAAACATATTAAAAATAACAAATACTAAAAAATTATTAATTTTAATAACAACAGTATGTCTATTGTTAGTACTTAGCTTTGCATTATCATTTAATAATAATAATAGAAAAGAAATAAAAAGGCTTGAAAAATCTAATAAAGAAATTCAAATTGAAAGAAACTCATTGAAAATCAATAATTTAAAATTGAAAAATGATGTTCTAAAAATAGAATCCAATATTGAGAAAAGAAAAAAAACAATAGATTCTCTAACAATAATTCTATCTGAAAAAGATTTTGAAATAAAACTTATAAATATTAAAATATATACAGATCAAAAGGAAGTTAATAAAACTAAGATGAACATAGATTATCTTAAAAAGAATCCGATAAAGAGAACAGGTGATGAGCTACTTAACTCAATAAATGAAAAAACTAAAAAATGAAAAAATTATTTACAATATTATCAATATTATTATACACATTATCATTTTCACAAAATAATAAAATACCTAGATATATAATAGAAGATGGTGATACAATTGGTATTCTATTATCAATAGAACAGGTTCAAAATCTTGATAACAAATCAGAATTACTAATCTTATTTGAAGATTTAGAATTAAAATCAGATAGATTAAATCAGAATTATATAGATATTATCAATAAATCTAATGAAAAAATGGTAATTTTAGACTATAAAATATTACAACAACAAAAAGAAAATGATGATTATCAGTTAATTATTATAAATTTAAAAAAACAAATAGCTAACTGTGAGGAAAATGTCAAATTATGTGATTTACAAAAATCAAATAAAGATAAGGAAATAGAAATATTTAAACAAACTATTAGGAAAGAAAAATTTAAAAAATGGCTAAGTGTTGGAGGAAATATAGCTATTGTTATCACTATACTATTTTTAGTAATAAAATAAGTAAAAAAATGGTTTTTATATAATAATATATAAACTATAAAAAATATATTTTAAAGGATGAGACATCTTAGAAAATTTGAAAAATACACAAATCTAAAGAAAAAAGATCAGATTATTAAGGAATCTGTACTTCAAGTAAATGATATCTATAAAGTAAGCACTTTCATAGATATTCCACAATCTTTAATAAATGCATATGTTAAAAAAGTAAAGGATAATACTGGTAGAAATCTTAGACAATTCTTTGGTGATAATGATATTGCTGAACAAATAATTAAATACATAAATACCAACTTCTTAAATATTGATCAAATACCTGCCGGAGCCCTTACTGGTGACGCACAAGCACAAGGTCAAAATGCACAAAATGGACAGGTTCAAGGACAGGTTCAAATTCAACCAGAGGGACAAGCTCAGGTTCAAGGACAAGGACAGGTTCAAGGACAAGTTCAAGGACAGGTTCAAGGTCAAGGACAGGTTCAAGGACAAGGACAAGGACAGGTTCAAGGTCAAGGACAGGTTCAAGGTCAAGGACAGGTTCAGGGTCAAGGACAGGTTCAGGGTCAAGGACAGGTTCAGGGTCAAGGACAGGGTCAAGGACAGGGTCAAGGACAGGGTCAAGGACAGGTTCAAGTACAAACACAGAGCCAAGGACAATCACAAGATGATTTTGAAGACATTGAGGATGAGGATGAAGAAAATGAAGAGGATAATGAAAGATTACCATTATAAATACTAGAATAAATACTAAAATTAAAGAAAGAACGATATTATTATCGTTCTTTCTTAATATATAGTATATGATTAAGAAATTTAAATTATTTAGAGAAAATATAAGTTCTAAAGATATATTGATTATTATTGATGTACAAAAAAGCTTCCGAAAATTTTTTACAGAAATGTATTTAAATGAATTAGGTAAGTATTGTAATATGTTTAATAATGTTTACCAAATTTGGGACAATCACATAGATGGTAAAAATGTAGATGATGATTATTTATATGATGATAATCCTGATATTCCTTCACATAGTGATTTATATAAATTTCCTAATCAAAGTGAATTGATAGAAAAAAGATATAATTATGATGTAGATGCTGATTTTTATAAAAAGATTTTAAGTAAAGAAGTACATAAAGAGATTATTAATAAAGAAAATACCAAACAATTAAAAAGAGGTAGTACTTTTCTAACAAAAGAAGGTACCATTATAGTATATATTGGTAATAATCATAAATGGTTTCATTGTCCTAAAAAGTTATATGATATTTTAAAAGTAAATAAAGATAAATTAATATATATCGTAGGGGGAAGTGATTCAGAATGTCTAGAAGATATTTTTATAACAGCAGAATCAATGGGTGTTAATATAAAAAGAAATTATAAATTCATCTATTCTGCTAGTCATTGTCCTATATAAAATAATAATATGTTAAAAGATTATTACCAATTTATAAATGAAGTTAAAAAAGAAAAACTAAACTTTTTTAGAAATAATGAGATATCTAACTTATTCTATTGTTCTATCGAAATAGAAATAGAAACAGAAGATGATTTTGAGAGTGATGAGGATTATAGTGTTGAATTTGTTTCTGAGATAATTAAAAGAATTAAAAATTCTGTCATTAAAGAATTGCTAAGAATCGATGACTTTATTTTATCAAATGATATAGAAGAGTTTATAGATAATATTTTAGACGAAATTAGTCATGAATATGAAGATTATGAAATATTTGATAATCTTATAGATGAGGATAAATATACTGAATTAAATTATAAGAAATTAATAATTAGTCTTATAAAACCTCAAGTAATTACATACTTCTTCAAAGATAATTATCATTTTCTAGAAGAGAGATTTAAAGAAAATCTTCCCAACTTTTACGAAAAATATTCAGAAGTTATCAAGTTTGAACTTGATAACACTTTAAATAAAGGTATAGAAATCTCTAATATAAAATACTTTAATAATATTAACGATTTAATTGAGATGATAGAAATTTTCTATAAAGATTTTTCATCTCAAAATTATTGGATATTTAATGAGAATACAGGTATCCATATTAATATTGGTCCTAAAAATACCTCACATTTTAATTATATAAAAGGATTACTTTTTTTAAATGATAATGGTGCTGAACCATTTGTATTTAAAAATATGGAATGGAGAAAGAAATCCGAATTTTGTAAATCTTTATTAGAAGAACTATCAAAAAATAAAGAAATTATAAATATCGCACAATCACGTGTAAAAAATAACAAGATTAGTTTAGCTGAAAATTTAATGAATACTGAACTTCTATTAATACTTAGAAATATTGGATATAAAAAATTTGGTGTTAATTTAACTCCTGTGAAAAGATTTAATTATGTTGAATTTAGATATCCTGGGGGTGAAATATCAAAAGATACATTAATTGATAAAGTTCTTTACTTTACATACATATTATATCTAATGGTTAATAATGATTTTGATAAAAAAGAATATCAAAAAAAACTATTCAAATATACTAATAAAAAAACTCCAGATTAAATCTGGAGTTTTTATTATTTACTGGGATAAACTTGTTGAATCAATAGGATCGGATTCCTCTAAAGAGATTGCCCATGTTTGTATCTCTTCTGTTAATCTCTTAACGCTCGCATCATAGTAACTAACAATCTTTGAAATATCACCAATTCTAATAAGAATTTTAGAAAAAGTAATTGATTCTTTTGTAAGTCCCTTTACTTTATAATTCTGAATTAAGTGATAGATATACGTTATTTCTGTTGGCGTTACACCAAATGTCTTTAATTCTAAATCTGTATTATATTTAGAACCTGACATAGAACCTAAAAGTTCACTTAGTTCAAGAGCTATGAATAATGTATTAACATCATACTCTAATTTCTTCAATAGAAGATCAGTTAATAAATTATACTGTGATCTATCTAAGTAAAAATTAAATTTTGCTTCTCTAAGATTATGTTGATATGTCTTCCACATATTCTGCGCATAATCATAATCTGAATCTCTCTCAAGATCCGTCTTACCAAGACCACTTGTCACCTCGATATAATTTTCAATATTCAAGATGTCTTTATCCAATTGATCTTCGATTGCTAAATCAAGTATTCTATATTCCTCCTCATTAAAATGAAACTGAACGTCTGGCTTGATAGTATTTACTTCTAATTTATTCATAATTTATTTATATTTTAACTCTCATATTAGTTACATCAAATATGCTATCCAATGTTTCTAATTTACCCTTAGCGGTTGCTAAGATATCTATCCATTTATCTTGTTCTGATAAAATATCAGAATGCTCACCAATTGCTGCTAGGTTCTTCTCACTTAAATATAAAGATAGATTGGCTTTAGCCTCTTCTATCTGTGCCTCATAACGCTTTCTGAGTGCATTTACATAATTTAATACTATCATAATATAAATTCTTCTTTACCATCAGACTTTTGTTCCTGATATAATTCTTCAACACCATTTGCTTTTGTTACCTTTTCAACACCGTACTTTGTTATTAGTGATGAGAATGTGCTTAAATTTGGCTTAATCATTTTAATCTTACCAGATTGTATGTCTA
>Ga0105050_10004503_pt1 | contig 18566 bp, 16 predicted proteins | sample FRY01_FD_78088 | JGI IMG/M metagenome (GOLD analysis project Ga0105050, IMG submission 78088) | Freshwater microbial communities from Lake Fryxell liftoff mats and glacier meltwater in Antarctica - FRY-01 | ecosystem: Environmental > Aquatic > Freshwater > Ice > Glacier meltwater ... | reverse complement strand
AGTACCACGTTTCAACGTCTGCTGCCAAATCATTGGACGCAGGAGCGGATGCCTGCAAAAATCCACCGCCCTGTTCCGAGGTCGAAAGACCGAAATCGAACCTCACCCTTGACACTAAAATCCTAGAAGAACCATCCAAAAAAGGCAGGTTACTGATGAACTTGAATACCGCCATGCACTTTATAGGAATGGTTGCGATCGTTGCGCCAGCGGTTTTGTTGGGAATATTTGCGATCGGTTCGATTTTCGGCATTTCATTGCCCGAGCGATTCATCTCACTCGCGACGCAGACGAGTGTGACGATTGGCCTTACGGCTGTCGTCTGCATATTGGCAATGATGCTGTACACCGGCTCGCGGGCGGTAACGGTGGAATTAGGCGACATAGTCTTAACGCCGGATCATCAGTTTCACTTTCATCTGAAATTTGTCTTTGATCGACTCTCGGTGCCATTCTGCATCCTGTCATTCGTGTTGGTCGGAACCGTTGGTGTTTTTGCGAATCGTTATCTCCATCGCGAGTCAGGCTATGGTCGATTTTTTCTCTTCTATTCAATGTTTCTCGTTGGCATGGTCTGTGCTTCACTTGCCGGAACTATCGAGACCTTATTTCTAGGCTGGGAGCTAGTCGGACTTTCCTCGACCCTGCTTATCGCATACTTCCATGAACGACAGGCGCCGGTTGCGAACGGCCAACGGGTTTGGAGCGTTTATCGAATTGCCGATGCGAGTTTTTTACTCGCCGCGGTCGCCCTTCATCACTGCACGGGCGCCGGTGACTTTGCGGGCCTGATGGGCGATGGACCCTGGCCCGACGGGCATGCGTCGCTGAGCAGTTCACAGGCCCTGGGTATTGGACTTTTACTATTGTTCGCCGCTGCCGGCAAGTCGGGATTGATTCCGTTTTCGGGGTGGTTACCGAGGGCTATGGAAGGCCCAACTCCGTCCAGTGCCGTTTTCTATGGTGCTCTTTCGGTACACCTTGGAGCTTACCTTCTGCTACGCGTCAGTCCCATCATTGAACTATCCTTCCCGTTGCGAGTTATGGTCATCGGACTGGGTGTCGCGACCGCGGTTTTTGCTGCATTCGCATCCCGTGTGCAGACGGACATCAAGAGTTCGTTGGCATTCGCTTCAGTGACTCAGGTGGGAATCATCGTTGCGGAAATTGGATTCGGATTCCATTACCTCGCCCTATCTCACATCATCGGCCACGCTTGTCTACGGACATTGCAACTGCTCCGGGCACCAACACTGTTGAGAGACTACACCGTGCTTGAAAATGCGATTGGAAGCCACCTATCCACCAGCCCGTCGTCGGTCGACTTCTTCCCGGCATGGATGACGAGAGCCTCCTATCGTTTCGCACTAGAGCGAGGGGGATTTGACGCCAGCATCGAACGCTTTCTTATCCATCCGTTAGCGACGATGTTTCGAAGTTTTGACTCGTTCGAACGGCGATGGACCGATTTTTTGTCACGGAGCGAATCGCGTGCCTCGGATCAGGTTCCGGTTCTGGATGCGAAGGAGGACTGGGCGTGAATACTCTTCATCTACCTTGGCTAGAGATCTCGGTATTGCTGCCGTTTTTAGGGGCGATCGCATGTCACTTTGCACAGCGTCCTGGACGCGCGAGGACAACCGCCATTTTGTTCTCGTCGCTGACCCTCATGGTCACGGTTGGAGCTTGGCTTGACTTTTATACACTCTCGGCAACCGCCGCTCACGACTCATGGGACTTGATCGACTCCGTTACAGGGATCGACTTCCTCGTGATTGATGAGCTTTCCGCTCCGTTGGTTCCCATGACGGCATTGATTTACTTGGTAACGCTCATGACGACGCAACGCACCAAGGCACAGCGTTTTTCGTTCACTTGGACCATGGTGTCACTCTCGATCGCACTTGCCACATTCAGTTGCCGGTTGCCTTGGGGAGTCATTTCACTACTCGCCGTTTCCACGGTGTTGCCTTACTTGGAACTACGACGCAGAGATAAACCTGTCGGTGTGTACGTTGTTCACATGTTCGCATTTGTCGCGATGATGGTCGTAGGCCAAGCGATCGTCGACTACGAAGGAAATGTTGCCGCTCACTCAGTAGCAGCAGTTCTTCCGTTGATGGGCGCTGTCCTCATCCGAAGCGGTGTCATTCCAACCCACTGCTGGATGACCGACTTATTCGAACACGCAACGCTGGGCACGGCGATCTTGTATCTCACGCCGATGGCAGGTGCATATGCGGCGTTGCGTTTAGTGCTTCCGATCGCTCCAGACTGGATGCTTCGATCGATTGCCGTCATCTCACTTGCGACCGCCATTTATGCTGTGGGAATGGCATTGGTTCAAACCGATACCCGCCGGTTTTTTTGCTACTTAATGCTTAGCCAGTCTTCATTGGTTCTGGTGGGACTGGAGATGAGCACGCCGATGGCATTGACTGGAGCCCTTTGTGTTTGGCTTTCTATTGGACTAGCGATGACCGGCTTCGGATTGCTGATCCGATCGCTTGAAGCAAGAACTGGCCGCCTAAATCTTACGGATTACCACGGACTGTTTGAACATGTACCTGGCTTCGCAGGCTTCTTTTTAGCGACAGGCCTTGCGAGCGTTGGATTTCCCGGCACGATCGGTTTCGTATCGCTGGAACTGCTCATCGAAGGTACATCAAGACAGGGAAGCATCATTGCCACGATCGTGGTGCTAACGTCTGCCTTGTGTGGTATTGCCGTCATGCATGCATACTTCCGTATCTTTACTGGCAAGCGACATCGCACATCAATCTCAATGAAGAGTCTGACTTCGGAACGCATTGCGTTTCTTTCTTTGATCGGGCTAATCATTGGCGGCGGAATTGTGCCGCAACCAGGAGTAGCAACACGTTATCACGCCGCGGTAGAGCTGTTTCAGAACCGAAATGGAGCCCTTCAAGACCCTGGCTCGAAAAGCGAAGCGTCCACTGACACCCATGATTTGCATCCGTCCACGCCAAGAACAACAACCCCCATCACAATTGCCACAAACGTCCCCTACGAATCACGGTAATCCCCCATGAACGATCAGTCATCGCCAGCTTCGGAAGCAATACCACGCGGCAATGCGGCAGGCTTTGTCAACTATTTCAGGAACGACTTTATCTCAGGATTTCTCGTTTTTCTCATCGCATTACCGCTATGTCTCGGAATCTCTCTCGCTAGTGGATTTCCCGCGATCGCGGGGGTTTTCACCGCGATTATCGGTGCAATCGTAACCACATTTTTAAGCAACAGTGAGATGACAATCAAAGGACCCGCCGCGGGATTGATCGTCATCGTGGCTGGATGCGTAACCGAGTTCAGCAGCGTTACGGCAGCAACGACCTCGGGTGATGCCGCATCATTCGCATATCGCGCAGCACTTGCGGTGGGCGTTGCTGCGGCCGTACTGCAGATTTTCTTCGGCATATTCAAAGGCGGCGGCTTGGGAGATTTTTTCCCGCTGCCAGCGGTGCACGGCATGCTTGCGGCGATTGGTGTCATTATTATCGCCAAGCAAATTCCCGTCGCTCTTGGCGTCGAAGGAGCTAAGGGTGAACCTTTGGAGATGATCCGTGAGATACCGCATTATTTTCGCGAAATGAATCCGGAAGTCGCAGCCATCGGTGCCGTCGGTATCGCGGTCATGTTTATATGGCCATGGCTTCAAAAACACTTCAGAAAACTTAAGGCCATTCCTTCACCGCTGGTAATTCTGTTCACCACGGTACCGATGGGCATGTTTTTTCAATTAACCAAGCCACATACCTATCAGTTCATTGGATTTAAGTATGAGCTAAGTGAGAAGTATCTCATTGCGATGCCGGACCACATGTTCGGAATGTTCGAGCTGATCACGACACCCAACTTCAGCGCACTTGCATACCCATTCGCATGGAAATGGGTAGGGATGTTTTTTGTCATCGGGAGCCTCGAATCATTGTTGAGTGCAAAGGCCGTTGACTTGCTTGATCCCTATAAACGCAAGACCAATATGAATCGTGACCTTGTGGCTGTAGGGACTGCAAATCTTTGTGCTGCGATGGTGGGTGGTTTGCCAATGATTTCGGAAATTGTCCGTAGCCGTGCAAATATCGATAGTGGAGCGAAAACACGATTTGCAGACTTCTGGCATGGGATACTGCTTCTAACTTGCGTAGCCCTGCTTCCCACTTACCTGCATCTGATCCCCAAAGCGGCACTTGCTGCGATGCTGATTTATACGGGAACGAGACTTGCTCACCCCAACGAATTTCGACACATGCTCCATATTGGCAAAGATGTGTTGACCATCTTTGTTATTACACTGATTGCCGTCCTTGCAACCGATCTGTTAATCGGGATAGCCATTGGGATCACCGTAAAAATCGCCATTCACCTTGTTCGAGGTGTGCCCTTCACGTCTCTCTGGAAACCGTTCCTCGATGTACAGCAGATTAGTGACAAAACAGTTCTTATAACGGCAAGTAAGTCGGCGATTTTCAGTAACTGGATTCAGTTTCGCCGCCGGCTCGTCGCGTTCGGTATCGAACAAAAAATGAATATCGACTTGGATCTTTCGGATATCGTATTGATCGATCATACCGTGATGCAAAAGCTGAAGGAACTGCAGTTGGAGTTTTTGGAATGTGGCCTTCAATTGAACCTGCTTGGATTGGATTCACTTAATGCCTTATCAAGCCACCCAGATGCCACCAGGCTGCGACGAAAGATATCGCCGGCCTGAGGCCATCCCCGTCCACTCAATGCACCTCGACACGATCTACCACAACGCGTAGATCCACGGGGCCACCGCTCCACCAACGCTGGCTGCGAAAGCAATCACGAAAAGTGACGCAGCAATGGGCAGAAGCCACCACTTCTTCTCTTGCTTTAAAAAATAAAGCAGCTCGAGCCACCAAAATCGATGAAAGCCATCTTCAGTTCCTGAAGCTTCATCTGCTTGGAAGTTCTTCGGGACGGTGAATGGCTTCCAACCGCTCGTTTCCAATGGTTTATAACAAACGACGCGGCGAACGAGTCCGATTGGTGTCAACACAAAGTAGTAGACGCCCCCCAAAACAAAAGTGTTCAGAGTCCACCGAACTGGATAGATGATTCGGTTCAACATCCGCCAGAGGATGATGCGAATGTTTTGCAAACAAAAGTAAGCCAATGCGAAGCTTAAAAAGATGACGACGCAGATGACCGCAAAACGGTATCCCATCGTGGATGCAAGCGACCCAGCCAAAAGCATACCCTGCATCGCGATGACTGCTGCAAACCAGCGAGGACCGGCATTGCCAGCGTCGGGGCGAGATGCTTTATTTCTCGTTGTCGAAGCGGGAAGTGGTTGCTTCAGGATGAGAAAGTTATCTAGAGCGACGGCATCGAGATTCGTGGAGAGAAAACAACCGATCGCATCTTCCGGCGTGCAAACGATGGGCTCATCACGATCATTGAAACTTGTGTTCAACAGTACGGGGACACCCGTCAGTTTGTAGAAAGCTTCTATTAAGAGATTGAATTTTGGGTTTCGTAAAGGATCGACCGTTTGGATTCTCGCGGTGCCATCGACATGCGTCACGGCAGGCAAGATGTCCGGCCGAAGGACCTGACATGTCTGCGTCATGTACGGATAGGTCGCACAAGACTGGGTTGCAAAGTACTTGGCTGCGAAACGCTCCAGCACTGACGGCGCGAATGGTCGAAACGGATCGCGATGCTTGATCGCCCGGTTGACGCGATCTTTCATATTGGCATCGCGTGGGTCGGCCAAAATGCTTCGATGCCCAAGGGCACGCGGACCGAATTCCATGGCACCTTGAAACCATCCGACGACAGCACTCGTTGATATCAACTGAGCGACTTCTTGGCAGAGGGCGTCGTCGTTTTTGAAGTCAACGTACTGGAGCCCCGAATCCTCAATCGCTTGTTCAACACGGACACGTGAAAAACTTGGCCCCAGGAATGCGCCTCGAAAAAAATCATTCCTTGCATGCGTTGAGCCCGGCGAAGAAGCGATGCTTCTGGGCAATCCAAATTTTTGGTGAGCAAGCCAGAGGCCCACACCCACAGCCCCACCGGCATCGCCAGAAGCAGGCTGCACCCAGACTTCGTCAACGATGCTGTTGTCAGCCAACTTCGCGACCGCGACGCAATTCAAGGCCACACCACCGGCAAGACAAAGGGTGCGTTCGCCGGTGAGCTGACACGCGTACCTTGCCATTCTGGTCATCGCCAGCTCCGCAATGGCTTGGACCGACGCCGCGAGATCACGATCCAACTCGCCGATCGCTTCGTCCGGTCGTCTTGGTTTGCGGCCAATGAGTTGGTGAAAACGCGATGAGGTCATTCGCATTCCAAAACAGTAGTCAAAATGCCCCTGGTTTAATTGAATCGACCCATCTTCTCCCACTCGAACGACATCACGAAGTAGCGTCTCCACGAATCGAGGAACGCCATACGCGGCCAGTCCCATCAACTTGTATTCGCCCGAGTTCATTTCAAAGCCGCAGTAACTTGTGATGGCGGAGTAGAGCAGGCCGAGCGAATGGGGAAACCTCTGCTCCACGATCGGGCGCAGTCGATTGCCTTGGCCATGCATGATGGAGGCGGTTGCCCATTCGCCAACGCCATCGATCGTGAGCACCGCCGCGGAATCAAAAGGCGAAGGATAGAAAGCACTCGCTGCATGCGAAAGGTGATGAGGACAGCAATGGATGGGGACATCATGCCCGCTGAACCACTTCTGCCGAATGTCCTGCCGGACTTGAAGTTTCGTTGAAAGCCAACTTGGGATCGCTACGCGAAAAGGTCGAAAACCTCGGGGAGCACCGGCGAGAAACGTATCGATCAACCGCTCAAATTTCAAACCTGGAATCTCATAGAAGCCGACCGCATCGATATCGCTAGGATTAAGACCGCTTTGTTCCAGGCATGCTTGAAGCGCGAAATGTGGAAACGATGCATCTGCTTTGAGTCGAGTGAAACGCTCTTCTTGAGCGGCAGCGACAATGCTTCCATCAACGATCACGACTGCGGCAGAATCGTGATACAAAGCCGACAAGCCAACAATATTTGGCATGGATTCAATAGCCGGCGGATTTAGCGACGGGGCATAAGCGTCGATTGAGATCGGAAAGGATGACGAGATCAACCACGGTGTCTGACAACCTGTCTAGTTTAACGAAATAAGCGGATCAAGCGGTAGCGACGTCGCTCGACAATGTCGCGCCGACAGAACCCAAGTTTGCCGGCAGCGGTACCACCGGTGGTGCCGCAAGCCTTACGGTTTCCTCAAGATCTTGGCCGTCATCGACAGAATTCGACGTTTTATCGTCGGAGATACCTTGGGCCGGCGAGTTTGATGCTGCAACGACTTCTTGATCGACTGGAATCTTGGCTGGCGTTGTCAAAATGGGTTCATCGTCCTGCATCAGGCTCGGGGGCAAGTCCGCTTCAACGTCTAGTTCGCCCAGTCTTTTTCGTAGCTGCAAAAGCTCTCCGCGGATTCGGTTGAAGGCGCGGGTTAGCTCATACCAGCCATCGTTCTCGTCAACCGCCAGAGGGCGTTCACTGCGGTTTTCGACCAACCGCAACATCTCTTCACGCAGTTGGACAACAGGTTTTGTAAATTGACTTGTTAACTTAATCAAATCGTGGGCTGCGATTGGCAACAAAAGCAAAAAGCCCGGCATCCAATACGAGACATCTTCTGCTGACTTGAGCAAGCAGTCGACGAGCCCACGGTCGGGCTCATTCATCCACTGGGTGCAAATCAGGGTGATCGCAAAGTAAAGCGAACACGCCGTCACGTAGATGGCGGCCCGGCACAGGATTGCCGTTTGGATTTCGCTGTCCGCAGCCGAGCGCCCCTGGGGCAAAACGTTTTCAATTGGCATGGCGATTCATCCTAGGCTCTGTTTGAAAAGGGATCTGACCCTCTCAGGACGAGGCAAAAACACGGGCGAAACGACTCGCCCTCCAAAGGATCAGACCCCTTTTTGAACAGAGCCTAGCTGGCTTCAGGTAACTGGTAAGAGGGAAATGCCATCATCTGCGATCCTCTTTAGCCGTTGGGCATTCACCCACGGTTCCACCGAGGAAACCGGGAGCTATCGATCTGCGGCGATTAGAGGTGGCGCTGTCCAGCTAGTTTCCAAAGGCAGAGGCAATCGCGTCGCCGGACGAATCAAAGCTCTCTCCGACAGCGATGGAAAGCCCCCCCACAGCGACAATGCAGGTTCCAATGATCAGTGCAAGAACGACTGCGTATTCCACGGCAGTAGGCCCGTCTTCTTCTTTAAGGAATCGAATGGCCATTTCGAAGTAGTTGCGAATCATGAGCGTTTTTCGGATCGAGGACGAACAGTTTTTCAGGATCTCGGCGAATGCCTGAAGGAAACCCGCATAACCAAAGGTAGGCCGCGGATTCCATGGTGAGTTACCGATTGCAGCATTTTCACCCCATCTTGGTTAATCGTTGACCAGATAAACTTCGACTTGTACCAATTGATTGGGTTTTGACGGTCAGCATGAATTTTTCGGTCGCTTGCACGATTTGGGGCAGACCGAGACTATGGTGGTTGTTTTAGGTGTGTTAGCCTGATCTTGGGCGACACCGACTCAAACCAGCATTCAACGAATCACTCTCTCAGCCTCATCAATTTTGCCTCAGCCATGATCGGACCGGTTTTCAATCGCGAGGCTGTCGTTACTCCTAAAAGATCGAAGACGTATGTGGCGCGAGCGGTGTACGTCTTTTCTCTCTTTATATTGCTCTGCACCGGCTATCTTGTGCTTGCGGGCACCCGTTCTCTGACCTCCGCGAGTGATCTTTCTCGTTTTGGGAGTGGCATGTTTTCGTTACTTGCGCCTCTACAATTGATCGTGCTCAGTTGCCAAGCAGCGGTCGGTTCATCTAGCAGCGTGGCCCAAGAGAAAGATCGACGAACCTTGCTTTTGTTGTTGATGACGCGACTGAGTGGCGCTGAGGTCGTGGTGGGCAAACTGGCAGCCAGCCTTTTGGGAACGTTGTCTCTGTTGCTCGCATCGCTTCCTTTGTTTCTTGTCTTACCGCTTTTCGGTGGCGTGTCTCTGTCTCAAGTAGCCGCTGCCTATGGGGTTACCTTTGCCACCATCGTCCTTTCCTCTGCCGTCGGAACGGTGGTTGGGCTCTGGCGAGAAAAAACGTTTCAAGCCATCGCATTCACGGTGTTGGTTCTGCTAATTTTCACGGTAGGCTGCGATTTGATCGCAAAACAGTCGTATCTTGGTCCGATCGCTCAGGTTGCCAAAGGGCTTAGTCCTTCGTCCGCCATTGCCGCGGCGCTGAGCCCGTTTGAGTTAACGGACGCAACCATTTTTTCACCCTCGTTTGTTTATACGATATCGGTTTTGCTGCTATCGATCGCGATAACGGTTTGTGGCATTGCTCGGGTACGGGTCTGGAATCCGTCTCGTGAAATTCGGATGAAGGCACCGGAACCAGAAACGGGCGAAGAAGCTCTTGCCCTTGCTGAGCAGGAGCTAACGAGCAAAGCGACTGCGGGTTTACCGGCGACTGCGGGTTTACCGGCAAGCGTGGGCCCGGGAATCGTGACTTGGAAAGCGCGTGCGCCAAAGCATGTATGGAACAATCCGGTCCTTTGGCGGGAGATATGCACTTGGGCCTATGGTCGTAAAATCGTCGTCGTGCGCATTGCATTTTTTGCATTATTCGCCGTGGCCGCAGCCGCGTTGTACGCCAGTGTCCAAAGCGGCGAAGCCTTTCGCCGGTTTGATCCACAGGAGTCGACACTGCCGGCGGCTACATTGCCACTTGCGGCGATAGGTGTGATCAGCTTGGTATTAGTCAATGCGCTTGCGGTCAACTCACTTACGGGCGAACGAGACGGTTTGGCGTTGGACTTACTGATGGTGACCGATCTGACGCCTGCTGAATTTGTGTTTGGGAAAATGCTGGGCGTTCTTTACGTCACCAAAGAAATAATTTTGTTGCCACTGGGACTGGTGCTCTACCTTGGAACGGTCGGTGTCATGACCTGGGAGAACACCGTCTTCGCTATCATCGGTGCGGTGCAGCTTTATTTGTTTGTAACGATGCTGGGGATTCACAGCGGTATTCACTATATCGCGAGTCGCACGGCAACGCTTGTTAGTCTGGGAACCGTATTTTTCTTGTGCGTAGGAATTGCGATTTGCATGGTCATCATGGTCAGCTTCCGGGGGGCGTTCCAGCTTCAACTTGCGCCCTTCTTAGCGATGATCCTAGGTGGCGGAGCGGCATTGTTCGCGGCACTGGGTAGCCGCAATCCTTCATCGGCAATTTTCGCGGCCTCGTTCCTGTTACCATTGGTTACGTTTTACGCGATCACACAATTCTTGCTCCAGCGAGATCATCTGTTTGTGTTGCTCACGATCCTTGCCGGATATGGCTTTACGATGGCGGCAATGTTGGTACCGGCGTTAAGTGAGTTCGATGTATCGCTGGACCTTGATCGTGGCGGTGCTGGCGGAGACGGAGCGTGAGCAGTTGGCAGATCGTGCTGCCATGGCTGTTGCCGATGACGGCCCTAGCACTGTTCAGCTGCCTTTTCAGCGGCAGCGAAGCGGCGTTGTTTTCGCTGCGCGACAAAGACTTCAAAAGCTTGCGCCGTCGCGGGGCCTCTGGGCGTCTGGTGGTCGACCTGCTGGCGCGGCCCGAGAGATTACTTTCCGCAATCTTGTTCTGGAACCTGCTTGTCAATATGACCTTCTTCGGTATCGCGGGCATCGTCGCGGGCAGACTTGAGAACGCGGGCCCCCATGGCGCTCGAGCTGCGATTGTATTCACGGTCGCAACGCTGTTTTTTGTCATCTTTTTTTCCGAGATGCTGCCCAAAAGTATCGCGGTGTTAGTCCCAAAGCGTATTGCCATGGCCATTGCATTCCCAATGACCATTGCCGTTCGCATCATTAGCCCCGCACTACCACTGATCAGCGTCGTAAACATTGGTGTGCAGCGTCTGCTTTGGCCATCGTTTACGTCCGAACGCGATATCGATCTCGATGATATTAGGCGAGCGATTGAACTGGGCACACACGATGCGGCACTGGCTCAGCAGGAACAAGCGGCTCTACGCAATCTTGTCCAGTTGGCTGACCTGCGAATCGATGAGTGCATGCGACCACGAAGTCAATTGATGCTGGTCCGAAAGCCGGTCGTCCTGGAGAACTTCGCGAAACAGTTGCCCCCAGGCGGATATGCGTTTGTGATTGACGGCGATGCCGACGAAATCATCGGGTCAATCGCGGTTACCTTGATGAGACCCAGCCAGTTTCTTGACCTTGATTCGGTCATTGAGCCGGTCTGCTATGTGCCTTGGTCTGCAAACGTTTCGACCGTTCTGGATCTCCTCCAATGCCAGCGTCTGTCCGTTGCCGTGGTGGTCAATGAATTTGGAGCGTCGATCGGAATTTTGTCGATCGAGGACGTTATGCGACATGTGCTGACGGGACGCTTTGAACATGTAAATCTGGAATCTCAGCAGCCAATCGAAGCGATTGGCGAAGGACACTACCGCACCAGTGGATCCATGGGCGCAAGAAAGCTTGCGAAATGGCTTGAGATCGCTCCACCAGAAGGTCGCACCACCTCGATCGCCGGATTGATCCAGCGGCTCAACGGTAAGCCACCGCGACTGGGAGACACATGCCAGTGGAATGATTTCGTATTGGAAGTCACTCGTGAATTCGACGACGGCGGCTGCGTGATTGACATCAAGCACATCGATAAAGAATTCCCAACTGCGCCCGCAGACGCCTTAAGCACGGAACCAGAAGATTCGCCACCGGAGTCATCATCATGATTTCGGGTCTCGTGATCTTCCTGATCGGTCTATTTTTTAGCGCTTTTTTCAGCGGTTGTGAGACGGGTATGTACCGCGTCTCGCGTGTCCGATTGCTACTGGATGCTCTCGATGGCTCTTGGCTGTCGCGTGGAATGCTCTGGCTTCGGAACAACCCGGCTGTGTTTGTAGCGACGGCGCTTGTGGGTAATAACTTAGCCAACTTCTTTGTCAGTTTCGGGATCGTCAAATTGGTTGCCAACAGCATCGGTGGTGGTGCCACCACAGAATTGATGGGCACGGTCCTCACCACGCCCGTCGTCTTTGTGCTGGGCGAGCTGTTTCCTAAGTATCTTTTTTACAATGCGCCCTACGGCCTACTTTATGGACTGCGCCCGGTGATTTTATTCATCACCATTTTATTCTCACCCATTTCGCTGATCCTTGGATTTCTGGGCAACGCACTCAGCTCGCTCACCGGGGAAGCACCGTTCCAAACCAGGCTGGCGATGCAGCGAGCCGAGCTTGAACAAGTGCTTCGAGAGGGCCATGAGGCGGGTGTGATCGCGGGCGGTCAAAGAGCCCTGGCGCAGAACATTTTTGAAACCGGCAATGAACGAGCGATCCGCTTTGGCGTACCGATGGACCGCTTAGCGATCGTGAAAACACCGGTCGACATCTCGATCGCGAAGAGTGAAGCGCGGCGCAAATCGAACCCCATCGTTTTAGTCAAACGACGCAATCGTATCGTGGGTTGTCTGCAGTTCGCAAAGCTCGAAGTCGAGGGCGACCCACGCCTCGAATTGATCATTGAGTGCCAGCAAGACGAACTTCATCTTCGGGTTCTGCTGAAGCTTTACGAGGCCAAGAGTGAAGTCGCTATTCTAATGGACGCCGCTGGTAAACCATGCAGGATTGTTACTCAGCAGCAATTGCTTCAGTCGTTCCTCAGCAAACAATCACTAACAAAATAGCCTCGTCGCGAGACGTCAATCTCGACGATAGCCGAGTTGCTTCACAACGGCGAGCATCTCTTCGCAGGTGATGTACCGCCGCCGACTCTCCAATTTGTAGCGATCGATCGCGATGGCCAATTCTTTCGCATCGGGTGACAACTCACTGTGTAAACTACCAAATTGGCGTCGTTCGCCGCGTCCTATGTCAGCACTCGCTGCACGGCGATCCTCAAAGCCGTTGATGGAACGTTCAGACGAAGAACGCTGGCTCTCGTTTGAAAGAGGTAGGACCATTGGCGCAATGGGAGGTGAATGATTTTGTGTTGAGTTCGCGGTTGTCGGCATATTGGACTCGAAATGAGAAAAGGATTGCCCGGCCGTGCGACGTGCCACAGAAACCGTAGCCTACGAAATGGGGCGAGGAGACTGATTCCTGCAAGATTCGCTCCTGATTACCTGGCTTGATTACCGGTTAAGCGGGTTGTCATTGCGGCGCTCGGTGGCCAAGCGGCTTGCCTTGTCTTGGATTTGGCGAGAAAGATTGATGGCAACGGAGGCACTGGGTGACAACAACATCGCTTGATCGATCGCAAGCCTCGCCGATGGCACATCACCTAACGCCAGATGCAAATCCGCAAGATGAATCAGCGGTTCAGGATCCAAGGGGGCGACGCGACTGGCCTCCACAAAACATTGCTGAGCCTCCAGGGGACGGTCGAGTTGCCGAAGAGCAATCCCGCGCAAAATCTGACCTCTTACGGGACAGATATCGTCGGCGCCGAGTGAATCTTGCAGCCGATCGATCGTGGCAAGCAAACGGTCGTAACGCCCTTGAATTCGATAGAGCTCCGCAGCTTGAATCTGCACGTCCGGATAATCAGGCTGAATCGCCATCGCACGGTGGTACGCGGCGAGCGCCCCCAGTTGATCACCACGACTGACCAAACAATCTCCACGCAGCGCCCATACTTCCGCCGATTCGCGATCCGCTTCAAGCGCGACCAGCGTCTGACGCTCCGCCTCGGCGATGCGGCCAAGATCGAAATACATGCGTGCCAAACGTCTCATCAACCGTGGGTCGGAGGCGCTGAGCCGAACCGCCTGCTCCATATGCTCCAACGCCGCGGCTCGCTCGCCACGCTGCCAAAGCGATTCGGCAAGACCCCAGTGCGCACGATCATCGGCGGAGGTAATATCCAGTGCTCCAGAAAACAGCCCCTCCGCAACGTCCCACTGACCGGCATGCATCGCTTCCAGACCTTGACGACTCAGACGTCGCGCCGCGATCGTTTGTCGACTCTCTCCATAACGCGAAATAGCACGGCACCCGCAAAACGCAAGTGACCCGATCACGATCGCAAGGATCCCGGCAGTCTGGATCAGCGCTTTGACGAGACGGCGATTTTTCACAACACTACCGACATACAACGCACCTGGTGATTTTGGACCCGGTGTTATGGGTACAACACTTCGAGTGACCGCGGCAAGTTTGACCGCGAATTTTCAGTAAAAGCCATGCCTTCCACTTTTGATGATTTCGGCCTGAAGTTCCTTTATCCAGACAACTGGCAACTCCAATCTCGCGACAGCGACGAAGCGAGCGATGGAGTCACGCTGGAGTTGCCACGGGGAGGCTTCTTTTCGGTTACGAAATACCACGGCGCACCGCCACTGGACGTGGTGCTGGAAAAGATTGCGTCCGCCATGCGAGCGGAATATCCCGAGATCGAAGCCCAAGATCAAAGCGATCTCGACGATGATGACAGTGAAATCATCGAGTTTCGTTTTTATTACCTGGACTTGCTCATCGTGGCTCGGGTGATTGCGATGACGATCGCATCTCAGACGCTGGTGGTCCAAATCCAAGCGGAAAGCCGAGAATTTGACGCTGGCGAGCCCGTTTTTGCCGCGATGCTGAAGTCGATTCGAGACGGGCTCGAAAATCGCTAGCAACGGTCATTTATCCGCCGATGAGGCCGCTGTCACCACTGAATCCACAATCCTGCGGCGACAGGCGTTCAAACGAGATCTTGCTTCCGTTTCTTTCGCCGGCGAAGCTTTACGCAGTCCGAACAGACGCCGTTGATGATCAAACGATGGTCGGTGACACGAAAACCGTTTTCATCACCGACTTTCACAATCAGATCCGACAGCGTTTCGCTTTGAAACTCAATCAACTTACGGCAATGGGTGCAGTACAGATGGTCGTGTTGTGGATAGCCGTAATCATGTTCATAAACAGATCGGCCGTCCAACTGGAAGCAATTGAGCAGCCCCGCATCGACGAACTCTTTTAATGTGCGGTAGACCGTCGCTTGACTGACGTAATCTTTATGTCCTTTTCGGGGCAGGTTCTCAATCAAGGCATCCGCATCAAAGTGCTCATGCCGAGTAAAGACTTGCTCCACCAAAAAACGACGCTGCTCAGTCTGCCGAAGTCCACGGCTTTGCAAATACTCTTCAAAACGCTGTTGAGGCGTCAATGCAACATCGACACTCGCCAGCGGGCGTTCGTCCGTAGCCACCACAACACTCATCAGAACAAAAGACGGCTGGTGGCACCGCCACCACCAGCTTCAAAAAAAAATATTAACTCAGGCGATTATACCGTATCGGCGAGCGGATCAGGCAAAGTCGTCCAGAAATTGGCTCAGGGCTGCGTCCATCTTATCCGGTGTGTCGTAGTTGCCGCTCGCGATTTGACGACGCAAATCCGCAACGCGGTCGACGCGAATATCGCTGCCGTTGGTTGGCGAAGCACCTTCGAGACGATTGACGTGATTGGAGATATCCAGTTTATCGACCGGACTGGCCGATCGCAACGCAGCGGTCGGCTCGCCTGGTTTTTGAGGCTGTAGACGTTGGGCACCACTGGTCGGTGTGGCGGTTGAAACCCGAAACGGGCCAAAGATTTGCATCTTCGAATTGCTCCCTGGGGGACGTGAGTGAACCAGCCACCCGAACACCTCGCGGTGCAACGAATGAATGGCGGGGCGACGCTTTGATGGACCTGACCAGCCAGCCAATCGTACAGATTGAATAAACCGATCCCTCACCGCATGGTCCGAGCGCCGCTATCCTTGTCCCAGGATGCAATCCGTAACCGAAAGAGACTTCGCTAGCGCAAACGCGGATACACTTGGCTTATCGGCGACAATGGGGGCCGACGTGAAATGAATCCTTCAGTTCACTGGAAATCTCTTTGGCTATCAATCTCAAACTGGGACGCTGAACCACTAAGCGTACAGAATCGACCTTGAGTCCGACAAGCCAGATTTTTGAAAATGCCTTCCCGCCGTTCGACTGCGGCATTTTGGCTTGGCCTGCTATGATAAGAAGTGGGGCGATCGCTGGGTCGTCTGGCGAAAAGCGGCTCGTTGTAGGTTGATTCATGGAAACTTTTCTGCAGGGCATCTCGGCTACCTGCTTTGTGGGCAGCTACATCGTCGCGTTGCTTTTGGAATTGTCACGATCTCTCGTACGAGTCCCAGGACGCGGGTTGCTGACGATCGTTTTCACCATCGCCGGGCTATTTTCGCACGCCGTTTATTTGCTCGTTCGGGGCCGTGAATTGACCGCGGGTGTGGAGACAGGGCTATTTGCTGGCTGGTATGACTGGTCGCTGTTGGTCGCCTGGGGCGTGGCGGGATGCTATCTGGTGCTCTATTTGCGGCGTCCTGACACAATCGTCGGCTACTTTTTGCTGCCTTCCGTGCTAGCGTTGATCGGTTTGGCGAGGTTCACCCGCGAGTGGGCGCCATTTTCACGCGTTGAAGCGGTTGGCGTATGGCGTTCGATTCACGGGCTCGCGATGACCGTCGGCGCGGCTGCTGTTTTCATGGGATTCATTGCGGGTTTGATGTATTTGACAAAGGCCTGGCGATTAAAGGCAAAGGCGGCTGGCGGGTCGTCTCTGCGATTGCCGAACTTAGAACGTCTTCAGTTAATGAATCGCCAGTGCCTGGTGGTCAGTACGATCGCGGTGGGGATCGGACTTTTTTCAGGCGTCGTGATGAATCTAAATCGTTGGGGCTATGTCGGCTGGAGCGAAGGCGGCGTTATTTTGTCAGGCGTTTTATTTGGCTGGTTGGTGATCGCGATGGCCTTTGAATTTTTCTACAAGCCAGCTCGGGAAGGTCGCAAGATCGTGTATCTGACGCTGGCCAGTTTCGGATTTTTAATCGTGACGATGATCGGCGTCTTTTCGAGTGATCATGGACGGAGCGCGGTGCCGGTACCCATTGATGACGCAGCTTGGATTGGAAATCCCAGGATCGATGCGAGCAACATTTTTGAGGTCCCATCGTGAAGCTGCAAATGATCGGTTGCAGCCATCAAAACGCCGCAGTCGACTTTCGAGAACAATTGTCGTTTACGACCGAGCAAGCTCGCGCTGCGTTGAACGCGTTTCGCCGCCGCTACCCTGCGGCCGAAGTGGTCCTGCTAAGCACGTGCAACCGGATCGAGCTTTACACGGCGGCGACGGGGACGATCGATGTTGTCGGCGATTTGGAACCGGTGCCGGCCCATGACAGCCCCAACCGCGATGACGTCATTCATTTCCTCGCGGATCAACGGGAATTATCACCGGACCGTTTGATCGACTCGATGATTTATCGAAGCGGTCAGGAGGCCGTATCGCATCTTTTCACTGTCGCGGCAAGCTTGGACAGCATGGTGGTCGGCGAGACGCAAATCCTTTCGCAAGTGAAGGAAGCTTACGATCTCGCCTGCGAATCGGGTTCGGCAGGTCCGCTTACTCACGCCGTTTTTCAAGCCGCGAGCCGGGTCGCCAAACGGGTCCAACGCGAGACATTGATCCATCGCAAACGCGTCAGCGTGCCAAGCGTCGCGGTCGGCGAGATCATTCCTGAATTCTTTGACTCACTCGCGGATAAGACAGTCGTTTTGATGGGTGCGGGCGAAATGGGGCGAGAGACGCTGAAGTATCTCATCGACGCCGGTGCGACTGATATCCGCATCGCCAATCGAAGCGTTGAACGGGCCAGCGGAATTGCCACCGAGCTAGGCGGTCGGGCGATTGACTGGGACCAACTTGATCAATCACTCGTTGATGCTGACATCGTGGTTGGCACGACGTCTTCGTCCGAACCGATCATCACTCAAGAACGTTTTGCGAAGATCCAGAGCGCTCGATATCAACGGGTTTTGCTGATCCTTGATTTGGCAGTGCCACGCGATGTGGAGCCCGCGGTCGGCGAGAACAAAGACGTTTATCTTTATTCCGTTGACGATTTGCAGGCCGCTTGCGAGCGAAATCGACAAGAGCGACGGCGCGAATGGCCCAAAGCCAAGCGGATCATTGACGAGGAAACCACCCGTTTCGTCGGCGATATCCAACACCGCGCCACTGGACCGGTCATCCAGCGCCTTCGAGATCACGCGGGCGAACTGAAGCGGGAAGAATGGACGCGTCTTGAGAATCGGCTAAAGCAAATGGACGTTAGCGAGGAAGCCAGACGGGAGATTGAAAAGTCGATGGATCGACTTGTTAACAAACTGCTTCATCCACCACTGGCGTCGCTTCGAGACGACGCCGCAACCGGCCACCAAAACGGTTTGCTGGTGGCCCTAAAACAACTGTTTCGGCTGGGTGACTAATGCGATGCGGAGCTGACCGTGTTCTGGTCAGTCCCATTCCTCTTCATCTTCGTCATTATCGTCGTCGTCATCTTCATCCCAGTCGTCATCTTCGTCGTCGTCCCAGTCTTCATCCTCTTCTTCTTCTTCGTCATCTTCTGACTCTTCTGACTCTTCTGACTCTTCT
>Ga0105050_10004502_pt1 | contig 18567 bp, 30 predicted proteins | sample FRY01_FD_78088 | JGI IMG/M metagenome (GOLD analysis project Ga0105050, IMG submission 78088) | Freshwater microbial communities from Lake Fryxell liftoff mats and glacier meltwater in Antarctica - FRY-01 | ecosystem: Environmental > Aquatic > Freshwater > Ice > Glacier meltwater ... | reverse complement strand
CATACGCTTCTGTTCCTGCTCCTGGTGCTCCATTGGAAATCATTAGTCGTGGTTTACCTGTTCCGTTTTTACACCAGAAATCTACTTTGAATGTTTCTCCTGCGATTGCTTCTGTTTGATAAAAATAAATAGCGGTTGGATTTGCTCCACCGTCATTTCCAGTTGTTAATTTAACTGAGTAAGTTCCACCATGTATTTCTGTATCTTCTCTATCCAAAGAAGTTCCTACTCCTTCTTCGCCGAAATCTTCATCAGTAAAGTTTGTTAGAGTATTAACATCAGTCCAAATTTCTAATCCACTATCTGTATATATCTCATTACTAAGAACTGGAGTTGCTGGAACAGTTCCAGACACCATGCTTTTCCCGTCAGGGACTTCTATATCCCAAGTGGAAGCAGGCGTGACCGAAGCCCCGTCTATCTTCCAAAAATTTGAATTCATTCCACCCATAATAATTTTGGTTAAATGTTATAAATATCCTGCACTTAGAGTAATTGTTGCTCCAGGTGCTCCTGCTCCAGTTGCCGTTGAGGTAACAGCATAAGTAATAGCTGTGCCAAACTTCATTGGAATTATGTCCATACTGTCGTACATAGCTCCTGCTGGAACTGGTATGACATATTTAGGAGTTGTCGTTCCAACAGTTACACTAATTGCTGCTAAATCAAATAATTGAACGTATACCTTTGCTGCTGGATCTGCGTTGTCTACTGTGAGTTTGTAAAGATTTCCTGCTCCAGCTTTGATTACTTGTGCGGTTTCATCTGCATCTGCATCGAAGATCGTAGAAAATCCCACGTTACCAGTCGTTGCTCCAACCGTTACTTCACCAATCTCCACCGAACCTCCCTGAACTGGTGTCTTGACCGAATAGGTTGCTGTATCTGTGTCTGTAATAATTGCTCCAGACAAACCCCATATACACCCATTATCATGATCCACGTAGTATTCTCCCGGAGTAGTTAACATCGCAGTCATCGCAGTAAATTTCTCTGCAAAAGTCTTTTTATAAAGACTGTTAATGAAACTCTGTCCTGGCGTCCTAACGAGAGTAGTCAAACTTGTCCCCGCGTAAACTACACTCGTATCCAAAGAGTTACCTACCGTATTTTTCAATGAATTCAATACCCCGTCATATGCGAGTTTTGCGTAGATCAAAATCCCAGCAGCTTCCCCCGTTGCTAAAGTCTTGGTCCCAGCGTTGTTGTAGTAAAAAACGAGTGGATCCAATGCAACGTCATAGACTTTGGATGAATTGTCCATTGAATCTACTGGCATAGGCGTTTCAGCCCTGATATCATCTTGATTTCCTAATAGTGTCATATAATTGATTGTTAATAGTTAGTTAATCCCTTCATGGGAGGGATGAGCTTTTCAAGGCTCACCCCCTTCCCTCCTAAAAGCGATTAAGCTTTAGTTGGATATACTGTGAAGTAATACGGAGTTCCCGCAATACTTATTTCAATATCTTTTTGCGCACCTGACAAACCTGATGGTGCAGCATTTTTCAAGTTAGTTACCACACCTCCATTTGCTCCAGTACCTGTGAACGTGATCTTTGAATCATTAACCGTCAAGATCAAATCACCGTCGGTCAATGTTACATCACCACTTGTGAGTAAAATATCTCCTGCGGTAAGCGTAAGTGCAGCAGTTCCGGTTGCGTGTCCAGCGATCGTAGTAGCACCATATAGTCCTACTTCGAATACTGTAGCAGCGCCGTTGTTACAGTTGATGAAGTTCCCCGTAGTCATTCCAGCGGCAGAGGATGTTAACTTAAGAACATCTCCCGTCGTCACTGAATCAGCCACGAAAGAAACTCCGACTCCCGCCACATTAGCTGTTGTTACCGTTAATCCAGCCTCATCTGCTGTATTCACAATAACAATTGAACCTTCAGAGAGGGTAAGATCACCTGCTGTAAACACCGCGTTACCAGCCGTAATACCAAAGACTGTCGTAGCTGCGTTACCAGCGATTATTGTTGTACCGTAAAGTCCAACAGAGAAATCGCTAGCCGCTCCGTCATAACAATTGATATACAATCCGACAAACGCATCTGCTGTTGTATCTAAGTGAAGAAGTGTACCAGAAGTGACACCGTCTGCATTGATATCGACCACGATTCCAGTTGTTACTGAATCCGCTACAATTGTGAATGCTGATTCGTTAGCTGTATTTACGATGAATACTGAACCTTCGCTAACTGTAATGTCACCGCTTGTAACAGTAAGATTTCCAGCAGTTAAAGTGAGTACGTTCGTACCTGAAGCCAAACCTGTCAATACCGTTGCGCCATTCTCCCCGATACTAAACGCAGCAACTCCTCCGTCTTGTTCCCAACCTCTTAAGTAATAACCACCCGCTAGAGTTGTGTTACTCAAAGAAAGAGTAACCAAAGCGCCAGTTGTTAAAGAAGTTGAACTGAAGTGAACTGGACCTGCATCAGTAGCATTCCCGTAAGTCGTTACAGTGTTGTTTACGAAAACTAAACCGTTAGCGACATTAGAATTATCAGTGAAAGTAGAAGTCCCGTCTGAACTTACTAGTCCGGTCGAGGCTGTTAATACTCCCGTGATAGTTGTTGCTCCTGTTACCGCTAATGTTCCAGACATTTTTACACCCTCACCTGCGTCAGTTGTTACTATTTCAAGTATCCCAGCTTTCCCTGCAGTATCAAATGATAATGCGGAAGCATTGTTGTCAATCAAATCCCAATCAATAGCACCACCTGTTGTAGTAACATCACCAGTATTAGTAATGCCTACGCAAACTAAAGCTCCAGTTTTACTGAAACTCCAGGTACCAGATGTACCATTAACATCTTTACCTGTTCCAGAATTAGTGATCTGAAGCAAGTCTCCTGTTACTACTCCGGAAGTAAGTGTTAAACCGTCTCCCGTAGCATGGGTGAGATTAAAAGTAAGAGTAGTACCATTAATCGTGAGATTCTTATCACTTGCGTATAAGTCATCCCATGAATTCACACCTGTTCCTCCTGTGAAGGAAGCCCATGTTGTTCCATTCCAATATTTAGGCGTAGTGCTTTGGAAAGCAAATGCACAAACATCAGAAGTTAGATCAGCCAATGCAGTCGGTTGAGCGAAAGCTAGAAAACCATCCGTATTACCGTTACCTTTGAGGTAAAGATTACGAGCAGTATTCCCTTTCTTCCCATTGATCTGTTGGCATAGTTCTTTTCTTGCAGCCATAATTTTGCTTGTTAATATATAGTTTCTCAGACGATTTACTTAGCCCGTAAACCATAGAGTGCAATTTGAGGAGGGTAGGAAGGAGGAAAATTGCATAAACCCCTCTTCGCCTAAGCTATCCTACCCAATTATTACTAAGTATTTGTTCCATTTGCAGCAACCCATGATCTCATGTTGTTAGCTCCACGGTCAGCAAAGTAATAAACTTGTCTTCGATACTCTTGAGTATCATAATCGAGTTCCGCTGGTAGCATGTTTGGTTTTTCTGACCACCTCCACTGAAGACCGAACTTATCGTTCTTTTTAGAAGAGTCAAATGCATACCAATATGCATCATTGTCTAGATACTTTAAAAAGAGAGCTTTTGGAAGACCAACTTTAGCAGCTCCATCATTTTCATCACCTCCTGGGATGTAATTTCTAGAGATAGCTCCCATCAATTCTTCGTATCTATCCTGAACACTTGATCCTTGCTTAGCGATTAACGTATCAAGATTGATTCCTAGAGGAAGACCTTTACCATTTACAATTGCCGTAGCTGTCTTTCTTGCAGCCTTAAGAGCGTCGTACTCAAAATCCATATTGTAAGTCGTCCCATCATAAACAATGTTATTCCAAGCTGTTCCACCATCCTCACGAGCGTGTGAAGCTGAGAAGTAAGCTGTTGCGTCTCCACCTGCTGTTGATACTGACTGATTGTCATCATCATTGTAAGCGGTTCCCCAACCGTTGTTCAACATATCTGCCGCGCAGATTTCGATGTTGTTATCTACTGCGTCCATCATTCCTTCCACGAAATTTGTTAGCTTACGAGCTTCAAATCCAAATTTCCAAGCATGTTGAGTAATCTTATCACCATAGAAATACTTCTTCTGTGTGTAAGTCTTATCAAATCCTTGAATTGGAGCGTCATAGATAACACCTGCGTTCTCGGATGCATACTTAGCGCGTCCACCTCCTACTATTGAACTATCCTTATCGTAATACGAAGATGTATTCTCCACCGTGAAATACTTTTCCATCTCCCTAGGAACGTTGGCTCTCTGAACGAATATCTTTTGAATATTCTCAGCGATCAAGTCCCCAAACTGTTCTAATGTTGCTGGTACTATAGGGGTCATAATTTTAAATTGTTAAAATATACTAATATTAAGATACAGCGGCGATATTTCTACCGATGAATCCTCTTTGTTTAGAAGTCCCCACGTTCACTATTGGAACGACTGTGACTTCATCGACTGCCTGTTCTGTCGTTGTGTTTGCTACCGTTGCAGCATTCGTCAAAATAGAACGTTGGCACAACTGATCTGCTGCCGTTGCGTTAGTGCAATCCCATTCCCACAACTGATCTCTCAATGGAATTAGTTTAACCACACCCGCTGCTGCCCCTGCAGTCTCGATTGATACACCTGCCAAATCCTCGTTAAGAAGAGCCGCAGTTGCAGGAATCACTACATTGTTTGTGACATCAAGAACGCAGAGATCACCAGCCACAATGCCACTTGACACAGCGACCGGAAACTCATACGCTTCTGACTGTCCACTTCTACATATAAACATAATTGTAAAGGTTTAAGAAATAATTTTTTCCTTTACAACTTGGTTTTCTTGAACTATTTAAGTACCTTTATAATAAGGTTTTTTCTTAAGTTGTTCATCAATTTCTTGAGAAAACTGTTGTTGTTCAGGAGTTTGTTTCCTCGTTGGGATGGAAACTTCCCCTGACGCACGGTTTCCCATTTTAGCTTGCTCAGCTAGATTGGCTTTCGCCATTCCTATCGACTCTCCTCTAGCTTGAGCGATTCCACTGTCATTATTTAAGTTGTTGTGTGCCTTCTTTAAGATACTGTACCAAACTTTTGGATCAGATGGGCTCGTATTGTAGTAAGTTAATTCCTTCTGCAATGCAATCCATCTTTTATCAGATTCTGGATCCCCAGGTTTATTATATCCAGGATGTTCAGTCAGAAACTTGTTTAGAGAATCTTCCTGAGTTTGAGTATAAGTTTTGACCTGATCCTTTCTATCTAACTCCTCACTAGTAACAAATCCTAATCTCTTGGCCAACGCGTTAAATACAGCTAAATCTTGCTCGTTAATAGGTATTCCTGCGTCCTCTTGCTCTCGTTTGGCTTTCTGTAGATCTTTTAATTCTTCCAGTTCAGCCTTGAGCCTCAGAGCTTCAGCTTTTGAACCTGATAGTTGCTGTTTGTATCTTTCTTCCCTTTCATCTTCGATTATGTCATCTTCGATTACTTCGGTTTCTAATTCAACAGGTTCTTCAAGTTCAGTTTCAGTTACGTTGTCCTCGAGGGGGGTAACTTGATCTTCTATCTCCAGATCTGGAGGCGTTGAGTTGTCCAAGATGGGGTCAACGACTTGGTTTTCTTCAGTCATTTTTAATATAGTTATGCAATTTAATTAGTCTTACCTATAAAGCGATCTTTTGTAATCCTCCAAAGTTTTATCATTTCGCACTTCTTCTCCGATAGAAGGTAATTGGACACCTTTACTATGTGCGTTAGTTATAATATGTTCCTTAATTCTCTCTAACATATTGATAACCCTTGGCATTTCTAATTGTAGAGAAACATATCTGATATCTGGAGTAACATGCATGAATCTCATCGGGACACCATTCTCATCAACTGCCGGTTTCCTAGTAATATTATCATATTTCTCTCTTAACTCCTCTTTCCATTCTGTTGAAAACTGTTTAGGTATCTCAATACGCACCCCATATCCTCCGAAATCCTTTTTGTACTCCGTCCTACTGACTGGAAAGTAATTCAACCAGTTTCCGAAATTGATCTTCAACCAATCAATTACTGGTGGTGGTAACTCTAGATATTTATCCATTTTTACCTCTTCTTCAGGTTCTACTACATCTGATTCAGGAGTATAAACGTCCGTGACTAGAGTCGTCGGTTCTTTTGACTTCCTACACGTCATCATGTGACCTTTTAACTGAGTTTCCTTTTCGAACTCCTTTCCGCAATTTTTACATGCAAACATATTTGTTTGGTTAAGTTATTATCTTGATAATGTTCCCCAAGCATTTGTTCTTGTTCCCAACCGTTTCCGTGGTGCTATTCTTGTGACCGCCTTAATTGGGATTCTTGGTTTGATAGGTCTGATCGGCATTGGACGGAAATTCGGTCCTACTGGTTTCATTGTGTTCATTGGACGGAAATTCGGTCCTAATGATTTCATTTTTTTGATTGGCATTGTACGGAAATTCGGTCCTCCTGGTCTGATCGGCAGACGTTTCTTTATAGCCGTCTTCACTAGTTTTCCTACTACCCTTGCTCCTGATTTCATATTATATGGGTTAAAATATAAATCCTGATTTAGTCATTCTGACTCCTGTTGCTCCCCCTTGTGAATCGAGATACTTTGTTATATCTATTGTGAATACTACCATTTCATCTTTCTTAATATCTTTGTAAGCTTTAACTCTTACTTGTGCTTTACCACTTCTTACTTCTCTCTCATCTATCATCGCAAATGTCTTTTCTGCTTCACCTTCTGGCATACATTCCTTAACCGCCCAGGCCAAATCGTTCACATTTATCTTTGCACTCTTGCCTTCTATCTCTATCTCTACTAGTCTATCTCCTGTTTTCTTTAGACTGACTTCCTTTCCACCTCCTGCAATTTTATACATATTGAATTAGTTATTTACAATAAAATCTTATTGAATCTTCTATTTCCGCCACTAGATCTCTCATTTTATCTCTCTTACCTAGGTTATAAGAGTTGACGTGCGGGTCGGGACTGAAATCAAAGTCACTGCCTTCAACTATCTTCTCCTTCAACACTTCCATTAAGATAGTGAATGCTCCCGACTGATACGCTTTTTTTACTAAATCTTTATCTATCATAATTGTGTGGCTGGTGATTGGACTCCTGGTTCAGTCTGCGGACCTCGTGGTTGCATCTGTTCCATATTAGCTTGCATTTCTGCTATCTTAGTCTGATCCATCTCATCTTGTGTACCTAATTGCGCTTGCTCTTGCTCCATTTGGCCTTGCTCCATTTCACCTTCCTGTCCAGCCACTTGCTGTGCCTCTTCTTGTTCCTGCATAATATCATCCTCAGTCTTTAACCAATCTTCAGGTTTTTCTTTACGACTCTTTAACAATCTTGTATCAGCTTTGAATGCATCCACGTAAGGTGATTTAGCAATCAACCCATAGGTCTCTGCTGTTCTAGCTTCAGTCAAACTTTGACTCACTGGTATAGTAGAGAATGCTCTGACCCTGACATCATATTCTCCCTCAACCTCTACTGGAAGAATCTCCATCAACTTGTCGCTTTTATCATTTTCATATTCACCTTTCTCGTCTTTTTTAACACCTAATCTTTCCTTTCTGAATTGGTTTCTATAGACCTCGCCGTTCTCCATCTGAGGAAATTTCTGAGCAAATTCTATATTATCCTCACCTAAACTCTCTTTAGCTGCCATAAACTCTTCATGTAACTTAGGATCGATCACTGCTCCGAACTCGTTCACAATCATTTCGGTCTTTTGCGGTCGACCATATATCAACTGGATTAAATCAATTCTTAGACGACCTTGTCTTTCTAATGCGAACTCGATGTTTTGTAGAGGTGTCTGTAATCTTCTGAGTCCGGCCTCTCTATTAAGTACAGCTTCGCCCAAAGTCTTACCAACCTGCTCACCTCCCAAAGCTTTTGTGACCCCTGAGTACTCATCCGCTCTATCCTCAATGTATTGAATCAATTCGAGTACCATCGAATCTGGTCCAGGTATCTTAGGAAAATTAATCTTATCTGAATCTCTCAACTTTTTAAGTTTAGGTTCGAGAATCATATCACTATCTGTAACGTTTCCCGATCCACCATAGAATCCTGCTCCACTAATAGATAGTATAATCTGATTCTGAGTCATATTTACTACTCTGTTCAACATCTCATCCGAATTTTCTAAGATCTCGGGTAAACCAAGACCGTAGATTGTATGCTCATTCCTCATCTTCCACATTGCTGTGACTAGACTTAATTTATTGTTCAAAAGGATCTCGTCCGAAAGTAGAACTAATCCGTCGGTCACGACCTTCTTATTACTCTCCTCGTCCTCATAGAACCATAGCCTGACCTTATTACCTGGAATATCATTAGCTATATCAGCCTTATCGCTGGCATAATCAGAATCATTGTTTCCGTCAGTAGGAATCAATGCTGTAACATTAGGGTACTTTTCTTTGGGAAATTCTAGTAATAAAGTGGAATAGTCATAACATTTTGTCCAAGCACAATCTCTGATTGAACTCTCGTCATAAGGTTTCGCTCTATTATCTATCCATACATCTCTAATAGGTAAAGTCTCAAAATAAGCTTCGTCATTATCAATAAGTTCTTTCGTCTCGGTAATATGCTGACCCAGATCCGGATCGTAACTTATAATTTTAGGAACGGTTCTCTTTCTGTATCTATGATATTCTCTGCCAAAAGCCGAACCATACTTAGCCACGGTATTAATGAACTTGATCAACTGCTGTCTCCCCTGTCCCTTATCCCAACCTAAACCGTACAAAGCTTCTAGTATTGCTGTTTTTGTTTCAAACTTCTCAGAACGAGCCACCAACTCAACCTCGGGATTCTTAGCGGCTATAATCGAGACAGCTGTATCTATTTTCGCTAAAATAAGAGGGTGACTGTTATTAGCCATCCATGATTGCATCTCTGTATTATAGAATTTGTGAGGTAAACTGACGAAATCAGCGAAATCCCAGATGTCCTCAATTGATCTCGCATCTGGACTCTGATCATAAGGATTAGCCATCAAACCAGACCGATGAGTCTTAAGATCCTTAATTCTAGCCATAACATCTAGAACTAGCTTGGAAACCTCCTTGGAAGGTTTATACTTAGTATTCTTAATTTTGTCTTGCGGTAATGGCATAATAGAGCATTAAAGAATCGAACTTTAATGGCTGCATCATGGCTAGTCCATTTATTTATTGTATTATACACCGTTTTAATTTAAAAGTAAAACTAAAATTTAATACTTTCAAGAACTATCGTCGCTCCATAAGGTTTTCCCTCTTTAAATTCTATCTCTATTCTACAAAACGGATGAGTCTGTGCAAATGCAATCAGTCGTAACCAATGAGAATCAGAGATTATTACACTAGGGTTGATGATTATTTTTTCCATTATGAATATGAGTAATGTTTTTTATATCCAGTATTCTTAGGTTTGTTCCAGGGAGCAGTGGGGTCATTAGCGTACAAATTAGGGACCTCCGGTCTCTCTTGTACGGGTATCTGTGGAAGACTCATCAACCCCATCCTCATTGAATCACAACAGTGATCCTCCCCCGCTTTCTTGAGATCTTCCGGTTTATGGTTATCATGTATTTGTAAAGGTATAGTTCTGATCAGATTAGTACAAGTATTGAATATCATCAGTGTTTCTTCTTGTAAGTACTTTCTGACCAGGTTCCATCCTGGGATCCTTTCTTTGTTAGCCTGTGTAATCGGGACCCCGTTGTCACCCATTATATTGTATCCGTACTCTCCTGTGTCTCTAGTGGCGGCAAACATATCCCAATCGGCCACTGTATAATCGAACTGTTCTTTCAGACTCATATCCAGAATCTTCTCTGCTAAAGGTTTATAGAGCAATCCATTCTTGTATAACTCTCTGTAGATATAAACATTCCCGTCGTAATCTACTGCGTACCAGAGGACTGCAGACGGTGCTTCGTATCCATAATCAATTGATCTGAACTTGATCCATCCTGGAGGTATTTCGAATGGTTCGATAACATGTTTATCTTTGGAAAACTCTGGGAAGTATTGCCCTTCGAATATATCCCAATCACCATCTAAGAAAGCTCTTCTCATCTTCTCTGGTAATCCTTCCAATTGTTTAGCGTAACTCTCTGGAAGATATTTATTATCTGAAGCTCTTGATCTAACAAACGTGAAGTCATTCGGATCGAACCTTTCATCTTCGAAGTTTCTATCTATCCACAACTTCTTAACCCAACCGTGTCCTATTCCCCCCGGGTTACTTGCAGTTATGAATTTAGTATTTTCTATTCCAGGCCATCTTCTTCTAAGATTGAGAAAGTCAAACACGACTCTTTCGTTCATAGTAACCTCATCAACCAAAATTGACGCAAATTCACTGGACAAATACTTAGAAGGATCATCCAAGTTTCTAAATGCTATAACTCCCGATCCATACTTTTCATTTAAAGTAAACTCGTGGTTACTTTTATTAAGTGTCCCCAACCAAGCAGGGAACTCATATTGTATTTTTGAAAGATGTCTATCGTTTAAAGCGACGTAATCCTCACAGAACAATCCTACTCTTATTCCAGGCTTCTCAATCTGTTGTGCATACTTCATCAAAAGCCAAACTGCTATCCACCGAAGGAAGTAACTTTTACCTCCTCCAACCGATCCACCGAAAAGTATATAAGTGTAATCTTCTACCGCTCTAGCGGCTTCCAATTGCTTATCCTGAAATTGACAAAAATCGAAGAAGTTTTCATTGATCATTTATGTTTTTAATTCCAAGTAAGAAACCGATTCCCTCTATTTCAACTTTAGTTTCAGTTCTCCCCAGTTTAGGTTTAACAAACTCTGCCCAGAACTCCATTCTATTCATAAACGATTCTTCCGGCTTAGATAATTCCTCTCCATCACTAAGACCTTCTAATTTCCCCGCATACTTACTTATACCTCCACTAGCAATAATACCAAAAAACTCATCCATCATATCCTTCTTTTCTTTCTTGGCTTCTATTCCTTTTCTCCACAATGAATTACCTTTTGGAAATGGCATGATGTATTATTTACTTTATATTATTTTATGCTACTTTACTCTTCTATGTCTTCTAGTCCCTCTTCTTTAGAGAATCTTGGTTCGTCATTTCGTGAGTGAGCTTTACCTATAGCTTTTAATACCCCGAGTAATAGGGTTTTGAGTTTCATACCTTCTTTGGTCTACCTAGCGGTTTCTTTAATTTAACTTCTTTCTTGACTTTCTTGTTTACGGTAAGCTTTTCCCTAACTTTAACGTTATTCAGGATTATATCGCCACCTTTAGTAATACCAATCCCTTTCATTGGTTTCCAAGGAGTGGGGCCATCATCCTTAGCTTCTTTCTTGATCTCCTTCTTGATTTGTTTCGATTTAATTATCTTTGGCTCAAACTCCCTCACTCTAGTCTTTCTGATAGAAGTACCCTTCAACTCACGATCTTTCACCACGTCTACAGCTTCTTCCAACGTATCAAACTCGCCGATAATCATTCCTAAACTACTTAGTACATATTTAAACATAGTTATTTGGTTAAACAGCTTTTTCTAATAGTTCAAACAATGCATCAGCTTTTGACGCATCATATGAATCCTTTCCATCTTCATTTTTAACAATGAACAACAGAGGAGCGATTTTAGAGAATAGATTAGTCACGTTCAAGTATACTTCGTTATCGAATGTAGTGACAATTTCTTTGTTATTTTCTTTTCTATAAGTTTCCATTCTTTGATTGAAATCTTCGTTTATATCATCTAAAGCTTTGACGAGATCCTTAATTTCTAATTCTAGTTTTTTCTTGTCTCCCCCTTTTGTTAATTCAAGTTCTTTTTCGTTCTTCTGTATGGTAAACTTCTTAGCATCCTCTCTCAATACGCTAAGAAATACCTCCACACCATCATTGTAAGGTTTCATAGCAATCTTAATAACTCTTCTAAAATTGGACAATCGTCCAGCATCTAATACTTCCCCTGGCGGGATAACCGATGTTAATGCAAATAAAGCGTCCAGTTCCTGCGGTTTAGCTTTGAGTATTTTTGCCATTTTGTTTGGTTAGCAATTATTTATTTGGTATTGATTTAATAGTGTGTGGGGTAGAACCCCTTGGAACTACCCCCGAATAACCCTGCCCATAAACAGTCATCCAAACCGTTTGAAAGTATTGTACACTGACCCGGGGTGAAAGTAAACATAAAATTTTCCTGTTTTAATTAGTTATAAGTGAAATTATTTTACTGGCAATTAATCCAATCTGTTTCGAATCTTTCTTTTCCTCTATTACTGGTGGTTTAGGAAAATCCCCATTATAAGCTCTGCAAATAACCTCCATTTCATCTTGTATCTGAGAGGTTATTTCCTCTGGATATTCTACTCCGTATTTTTCTCTACAAAGGCTCCAGAATGTTATTCCGATTATATTCCCAAATCTTTTAGCACAATTACATTCTTCGAATCCGATCGCTGTAGTATGTATGTGTTTCGTACCATAATCGCAAATCATATAGACATTATCATTTCTTCTTATTTCTGATTCTCCGATCTTAGTTATACCACGAACGGTTCTTTTATCTATAGTCTCGATGTAATCCCCGGTATCATCGTGTAAATCAAAATACTGCTGCGAAGCTTTACCAAGGATAATTCGCAAACCTTCCGCTTGCTCTGCCGTGATCTTGATACCGACCCGAACGCTTTTATCATACTCGGGTTTAAAATTGATCTGATATTCCTTCATCTTACTAGGTAGATACATTCTAGGATTGGTTAAAGTGATATAGGTTTGTTGGTTTCAATAAAACCTTTAATTTGGTTATAGAGATATTTGATACTATTACAATTTTGGTGTTTGAAATCATCGGCTAAAATGGAATCCAACCGCAACCGAAATTCAACCGGCCCGATCTTTTCAATTAAAGTGACGAGATGTTTACCGTAAATCCGCGACCACTTAGTAGAATCAGCGAAGTCATCAATACCAATTTCTTTCTTTAAAAGGTGTATCATTTTATTTATTTTTTCATTACCATATTGGAGGTTCGGAGCTTGCTCTATAATCTCTAAAGAGATTATTGTATTCTTATCATTCTTATCATTCTTATCATTCTTGTTTGTGTTCACCTGCTGTTCACTCGCTGTTCTTTTGCTGTTCATTTGCTGTTCATCGACCTGTTCATTTTCATCATCTTTGTGTTGATAAATTTCGTAATTCTTGATTGTAATCAACCTATTCGTGAACATATTTTGCTGTTCAATTTGCTGTTCACTTTTTAGGTACTTTAATATCCTTTCTATTTTAGACTCGTGAATTTTAGTTTCCAACGCAAGCTTATGTCTGCTAGTCAATAATTGCCCGCGTTTACAGGTCATTTTCGTATTATTCCAAATAAAGGACTTGTCTTCGTGGTTGGCCTTCAATAACAGTCTTATCCACACGGCGAAATAATCAGAATCCTTGGAAATAGAACTATCTAATATCCTACGATGTAATTTAATCCAACCGTTGTTCATTTTCTTGATTTTGTTTAATTTGCGCTTTAAGTCGCACCTTTAAAGACCAAGAAAGGCTGTTTAATTCCTCTAGGAACGTGAGGTCATTACGATAATTAACCGCAACCGCAGTTAGTATGTCCTCTCGTGTAGGGCTTTGAGCCATTGTTGGTAAGGTGTTGTGAAAGTTCGTATTGATCATAGCAAGCAACCTCTGGAAAGTAAACATAAATTGTATTTACATTTAGAATTATACATAGTATAGTGTTTACGAACATTTATTAACACCACCAATATGGCAGATAGTCCAAACCGTTCTCGAAGGAAAAAAAGTATCTCCAAGAGGTCAACTTACTTACGAGATAACTCCGGGAATCTTCCAATTGACCGACGTGAGTAAATCATTACTTACGTTAAAAGCTAGAAAAATGGCTTACAAATTCAATGCTGCGGAGAAATTATGTTATATAACGGGAAACAGTGGCGAAGATATATTGCCAAAATATGCCCAGAATATAAGTAAATTCATTAATCTAGAGACTAATAAGTTCGATGGATCCTACGGTCCTAGATTAATGAAACAGTATAAATGGATGTTAGAACTTCTGAAGAAGGATCCTGATACTAGACAGGCAGTGTTTACAATTAACAACTTTCATGATGACATGCATGAAAGTCTCGATATACCATGGACGCTTGACCTCCAGATGTTAATCAGAGAAGGTAAATTGAACATGATTGTGAACATGAGAAGTAATGATCTTCTCTGGGGGACTCCTTATGATGTCTCACAGTTTACGTTCATCCAAGAATGTTTTGCCAGAATATTAGGGGTCGAACTAGGAACCTATACACACAGCGCGGGATCATTACATATTTATGATCGCGATAGAAAGATGTTCGAAGAGATCTTAAAATCTACCGAAGTTAATGGTCATATTCAGTTACCAGTGGACATTACTTCTTTTGAACAATTGCAAGATCAAGCATGCGCCGTATTGAAAAATCAACCATATGATAATCAGTACGAGTTCACTAATATACTCACGCCGTATTTTAACGATTTACAAAAATTATTATGGAATTAAATTTTCCTCAAAAAAAGACTAACTATCTACCTAGAATAAGTTGTTCTGATAGATATAGAAAAGAAGTAGATGATAAAAGAAAAGAACTAAACATATCATATACTAATATGATTAGATTAGCGTTTGAACGTACCTGGAAGATCAAAAGTGAATAACATATTTGCGATCTTTGTAAACATAAATATATTTACAATTAGGATTATACTTGTTAAGATGCTCTTGTAGGATAATTACTAATCAAAACATTATGAAAAACCCAACACCATTAGTAGCTAACAAAATAAAGTACCTCTTAAAGAGGACTTACCCAGGAGTTTGTTTTGGTGTGCATAGTCTAGTAACTGCAAGGGATTCAATGATACACATAAGTTACGGACTGCTTACAAATGAGGATGTCCCAATAAAAGAGGTTGCGGAGTTGTTAAGTTCTTATGCGACAAAGGAAAGACGCTTATACATAGAGAGAAGTCATTTAGAGCCTATAAGAGGGTGCGCCGACTCAACCGAAAAAATTATAATTTAACTAACTAAACTACTATGCAAAGATTGATTTTATGGATAGGTATAACACTGTTAGTGTGGATGGTTATAATAATCGCTTGGTTCTGCTCAACTATATTTCTTTTTGCCTTACAAAAATGAAAAAAGAAGCAAAAACCGCAAGCGAAAAAAGCAACAAGTTGTCGCAAGAGGATACCCAAAACAGTCTTGTAGATAATGCCTACAAACGTAAGGAGATTATACAGGGCATCGAGAGGCTAACAGGGTCTATTTTAATTAAAACACTTAAACAATTCAAACCAATGACAAACGCAAAAGTAGAAAGCAAAGGAGGCAATCAAGTATGCAATCAATTATTCAGGATTCGATGTAGATGAATACATTTCAGAAAATAAATAATCAATTTACATTTACTATTTAACCCAATAAAAATGAAAAAACACACAGCAGACAAGTTATCAAACTTGCTTATTGCGATTTTGATAGCGAGTCTAGGAATCTCTCTAATCGCTAGTTGTATCTCTGGGATCTACACCGACAGAGTTATAGTCCAAACTCTCAAGGCTCAAGAAATGTGTAGGACTGATTTTACTGAAGCTCGCATCGTTTTAGACACAATTTACAACGTATTTCATAACAAAAATTAACATGGAAACACTAAGTCTTGAGAAGTTCAACCCAACCACAGCCGAATTGACGATCATGGCTGACAAGTATAAGATCCTGACCATTAAAGGGGTAGAGGATATGGCGGGTTATCTCGAGGTAGATCGTGCTCGTAAAGAACTGAAAAAAACCAAAAGTCAGATTAGACTAGATGGTAAGTTACTTCGCTCAGAAGCTCTTGCATTTCAGAAGGCTGTTATAAAAAAGGAGGACGAATTGGTTGGAATTATAGAGCCAATCGAAGATGAATTGGAGGCAAAGCAAAAGGCTATAGACGTAGAGAAAGAGAAAGTGGGTAGATTACAGTTTCTACCTCATCGTGTCACGAAACTAGCAACAATAGGTATTAAAGTAATGGATGAGTTCTTACTTCTTATGGATGATACGAGATTCCTCGAGTTCTTCAATGAGGAAAACTTTAAATTCCTAGAAGCAAGAGAACAGAAGCAGAACGAGGAACTAGAAGCGAGGGAACAGAAGCTAAAGGAAGCCCAGGACCAGATAGACGAAGCGAACAGGAAGATCGAAGCGGAGAAAGAAAAGATAGCAGATGACAAACGACATCAACTAGAAATTGACCAGGCTCGTGTAGAAGCAACAGCAAAAGCGAAAAAGGAAGCAGAGGAAAAAGCAGAAAAAGACAAGACGGAAACTGCTCAGAAAATAAAAGACGAAGAAAACAGGAAGGCAAAAGAGGCGCAAGATAAAATTAAAGCGGAAAAACTTGAACGAGAGAAACTCGAAAAGAAAAAGAGGTATCAAGCATTCTTAACTGAGCATAAATTCCAAGAGGACGGCAGTTTCTTAATTAAAAAAGAGGAAAATAAAATCGTTCTCTATAAAAAATTAGGAGAATTTAAAATATAAAAATACCTAACCCAAACCCCATGAATCACGACTATGAGATTGAGTTACGGTCTCATCCAGAGAACTTCGAACCAGCATATTTAAACGATAACCCAAACGACGATGGATACACGAATGAATGACAGTGTAATCAAAAATGCCCAGTATCGCAAAGGTCTCTCTATTGCTTTCTTCAATGCTACCAATGCAACAATTGAACTACTTAAAGATGATAATTCGAAGACGGAAGAAGAGTTAAAAGAAAAGATAATTAAATGGAGAAGTTGGTTCTTAGAAGAACACAAGAATTATTACGCAACCGTTATAGAGAAGATTGGTGTGAACTACGAAGCGAAAGAAAGTATCGAAAAATTAAACAAAGCTAAAACGATAGAAGAATTACGGACAACTTGGGTGAATCTTTCTGAAGATGAAAGAAGGGATCCGGAAATAATCGCAGTAACTCAGCTTATTAAACAACAACTATCATGAAGAAGAGAATGGACATACAGCAAAGATCACCGGAATGGGAACAATTAAGAAAGACTCGCCTCACTGGTACAATGGTGAAATCAATCATGGGCACTCCAAGAGCAAAACAAGAAGCGTTTTATGAAGTGATCGCTAACAGATTAACTATAGGTGTTGAAAGTGATGGGGAGTATGAGAACCCAATGGATAGAGGTACTAGGTTGGAACCGGATGCTATCGCTAGTTTCGAACTTGAAACCGGTAAAAGTATAGAGAACATCGGATTATGTGAAAGTGACGAAAATGAACAGATAGCTATGAGTCCAGATGGATATGTTCGGGGCACCAATTACACAGAAGCTATCGAGGTCAAATGTATGGGAGGTAAAAATCACGTAAAGTTATGGTTTGAAAATGTGACCCCTGACGAGCATGGATGGCAAGTGGTTCAGTATTTTGTAGTCGATGATGATTTAAAGAAATTATATTTCGTTGGTTACAACCCCGATATTCCTATCCATCCGTTACATATTATCGAAGTAAATAGAGAGGATATACTTAGCAAAATAGAGAAATCAAGATCTGAACAGAAGGCTTTCTTAGAAATGGTTAATGAAAAACTCAAAGAAATAATTAAATTATAATAACACGATTATGAAACTACAATTGTCAGCAGTAAAGAATGAAGAAAGGACATCCAAGAATGGAAAACCTTACACAGCCTGTTCTATAAACGCCAATGGAGAGTGGTATAATGGGTTTGGAAGTCAAGTAACGAAAGGATGGAAATCTGGGGACGAAATCGAAGTAGAGGTGTACGAAGAAGAATTTAATGGTAAAATGTATAAGAAATTCAAAGCTCCAAAAGATACAGATGCTCTGAAAAGTTCGATAGATTTACTAGCCAAGGAGGTATCATCTTTGAAAAACAGAATGAGTATACTTGAAAAAGGAACCGTATCGACAGAGCCGCAGAATACAATAGATGATTTACCATTTTAATATGAAACATTATTTAATTCCAATTAAATTATACGAGGAGATTATAAATATAGGAAAACAGATAACGTATGAAGCAGACAATTCTACTGATTACTTTTTAAAGGAACTCAATGGACGCAAAAGAAAAGAAATTAAGAACACTAGCTCAGAATAAAGCTGCTCACTTGTATTTTACGATGTTAGCGGATGCGTTCAATTCCGCTGGTATGGATATGAAACGAGTATTAAAGCCTACTATAGCGATCGCTTGGACACCAGAATCAATTAAAAATTATCTTTGGAAACCCATACAAGATGCTATGTTCCAGAAAAAGAGTACAACTGAATTGAACACGGATGAAGTCACTAAAGTTTACGAAGTCTTGAATAGGCATAGTGCAGAGAAGTTTGGAATCGGGATCCAGTTCCCAAGTATAGAGAATTTGATGTTTGACGAAATGATTAAAAAAATAAAACTATGAATGATGCTATAGAAGATCTAGCCAACAATTTAT
>Ga0105050_10004501_pt1 | contig 18568 bp, 15 predicted proteins | sample FRY01_FD_78088 | JGI IMG/M metagenome (GOLD analysis project Ga0105050, IMG submission 78088) | Freshwater microbial communities from Lake Fryxell liftoff mats and glacier meltwater in Antarctica - FRY-01 | ecosystem: Environmental > Aquatic > Freshwater > Ice > Glacier meltwater ... | reverse complement strand
TGCAGGCATGCGTCCGTCGTTCGTCTCTGGAGTCGTCTCAGCCTGCAAACCCCCTGGCCAGAGCCGCCGAGGCCACCCATCCCGAGGTCGTGTCGGCACCTCGACCGCCTTGAAGTCGAGCCCCACAAGTACGCTCCCGCCGGCGGCTGACTTTGCGACCGCCCTGCGCAGCGCCCCCATTGACCTTGCACTTTTCAACGCCCTCGCCTAAGTTCCGGCCCGCGCGGGCAAGAGTTCGCGCCCAAGCATACTGAAACATTGGGGAAACTATCAGATGCCACGCGCTTTCAGTCCGCACGCAGCCACAGAAGTCGAGCGCATCCGTTCGCGCTATCCGACCAACCTAGCGGCGCTTATCCCGACGCTGCTCCTTGCTCAGAAAGAATTCGGGTACCTAGGCGACGACGCGCTCTCGCTGGTGGCCGAGACTCTCGACGTTCCGGTGACCAAGGTCATTGCGACAGCAACGTTTTACACGATGCTGAACAAAGAGCCGGTCGGCAAGTTCCACGTCCAAATTTGCAAGAACATCTCTTGTTTTCTGCGCAATTCCGACGCGGTCACCCGCGAGCTCCGGTCTTGCTTGGGCGTCGCCCCGGGCGAGACGACGGAAGATGGGCTCTTCACGCTGACCGAGGTCGAATGCCTCGCCGCCTGCGGGCGGGCTCCGGTCGTGCAGATCAACGAAGAGTACCATGAGTGGCAGACGCCCGAGTCCATGCGTGGCGTGATCGACGGCCTTAGAAACGGTGCGACCTCGAACCACGGAGCCGACGTATGAGCGCGACGACTGACGCCCCCGAAGTACCCGCGATCCCCGGCATCCCCAAGGCACCGCGCGTCCCAAACGTCACGCTTTACGACCACCTCCTTCGCGACAAGCACGGCAAGGACTACCGCGAAATCAAGGTCTACGAGACCGCCGGCGGCTACAAGGCCGCAAAGAAGGCCCTCAAGATGGGCCCTGACGCGGTCCTCGCTGAGGTCAAGAAGGCCTCCGTGCGCGGTCGCGGCGGCGCCGGCTTTCCGGCCGGCATCAAGTGGGGCTTCGTCCCCAAAGACACCGACAAGCCGAAGTACCTCGTGATCAACGGCGACGAGGGCGAGCCTGGGACCTTTAAGGACAACTACTACTTGTCCATGGACCCGCACCGCCTCATCGAGGGCTGCATCATCTGTATGATGACGCTCAACATTGAGACCTGCTACATCTACATCCGCGGCGAGTTCTTCGATCAGATCAACACTGTCGAGAAGGCCGTCGAGCAGGCCTACGCCGCCGGCTACTTGGGCAAGAACGCGCTCAAGTCGAAAATGACGTTGAACATGTACGTCCACACCGGCGCCGGCGCTTACATCTGCGGCGAAGAGACCGCGCTGCTCGAGTCACTCGAGGGTAAGCCCGGCCAGCCTCGCCTCAAGCCGCCGTTTCCGGCGGTGGTGGGTGCCTTCGGTTGCCCGACGGTCATCAACAACGTCGAGACCCTCACCAGCGTCCCGCTCATCATTGAGCACGGCGCCGAATGGTTCATGGGACTCGGAGTCGAGCGGGACGGCGGTAGCCGCATCGTCGGCATCAGCGGCCACGTCAATAACCCCGGTCTCTACGAGGTCGGCGTTGGCGAGACCCTTTACGACATGATCTACGGCCCCGGGGGCGGTGTCCTCGAGGGTCGCGCGATTAAGGCCGTCATCCCGGGTGGCTCGTCCTGCCCGGTGCTCACGCCTGACGAGCTCGACGTGCGCATGACCGTCGATGACATGGCGAAGGCCGGCACGATGCTTGGCACTTGCGGCATCATCGTGATCGCCGAGGGCACCTGCGTCGTCAAATGCCTCCAGCGTATCAGCCACTTCTATGCCCACGAGAGCTGCGGCCAGTGCACGCCTTGCCGCGAAGGCACCGGCTGGCTCGCGCGCATCCTCGACAACCTCGAGGACGGCCGTGGCCGCCAGAGCGATCTCGACCTGCTGCTCGACGTCGCAGACCAGATCGGCGGCAACACCATCTGTGCGCTTGGCGACGCTGCGTCTCTGCCCGTGCAGAGCTTCCTTAAGAAGTTCCGCAAGGACTTCGAGGCGCACGTGGAACACGCGGGCTGCCCCTTTGAGGAGATCCCCCTGCCCGTGTGGCGCAAGCCTTGATCTTTTGGGCCTGAACGCCTTCAAGCCCCCCTTTCTCGAACTTGGGTGACGTATGCTCCCTCAAATCATCTTTTGGCTCTTGGCCGCAGGCGCGATTATCGCCAGCGCGATGGTTGTGTTGCCGGTCGGCGCACGAAATCCTCTCTACGGGGCCCTGTCCCTCGTCGTGAGCTTCTTCTTTGTGGCCGGCATCTTCGTGCTGCTCCTTGCACACACGATGGCGGTGCTCCAGATCCTGGTTTACGCCGGCGCGATCATGGTGCTCTTTATCTTCGTGATCATGCTGCTCAACCTATCGCCTAGCGAGCTCGGCGAAGAGAAGAAGACGGTCGCGAAGGGAATCGGCGCCGCGGCTGCCCTTCTCATCGGCGCAAAGCTCGTGACGGCCGTCGAAGCCAGCACGAAGCTGCCCGACCCGCGCCCGCTCAGCGCCAATTTCGGCACCTTGGACGCGATTGGCGACGCGCTCTTCCGCGACTACCTCGTGCCCTTCGAATTGACCGGTGTCCTGCTCCTCGTGGCGGTCATCGGCGCTGTCATCTTGGCCAAGAGGAGCCTGTCATGACCGAAGTCGCTACTGAAGTCGCCGCGCAGGTCATTGGCGCTCACGCGGTCCCCCTCGGGTCCTACCTGATCGTCGGCGTGATCCTCTTTACGATCGGCGCTCTTGGCGTGCTCGTGCGCCGAAACGCGCTCACAGTCCTCATGTCTGTGGAGATCATGCTCAACGCCGTCAACTTGGTGTTCCTCGCTTTCGCCCGCTTCCATGGCGGCACGCAGGGACACATCGTGACCTTCTTTGTGATCGCGGTCGCCGCCGCGGAGGCCGCCGTTGGGCTGGCCCTCTGTCTCGGGATCTTCCGCCACAAGAGGTCAGTCAATATTGATGAAATGAGCGCGCTCCGCGATTAGACCCCGAACGCGACGTTCTCGCTAAGAACGAGGTGAAACCTTGCTACTCCTAGCAAATGCTGTCCACGCGACCGAACACGCTGTGCCCGGAATCGCGCACACGAGTTCTTTGCTCGCGTGGATCATCTTCCTCCCCCTCCTTGGGGCGGCCTTCAACGGCATCTTTGGGCGCCGCCTGAAGCAGTCGACCGTCACGATGGTCGGCGTGGGCTCGGTCCTCGGATCGTTCGTCATGGCCGCGATCGAGGTCGTTCGCCTCATGAGCCTGCCCGACGCCGACTTCCTCAGCATCACCCTCTGGGAGTGGTTTGGGTCGGGCAACGTCGGCATCGACATGGCCTTCATGCTCGACCACCTGTCGGCCGTGATGCTGCTGATCGTGACCGGCGTCGGGACTCTCATCCACGTGTTCTCGACCGGCTACATGCGCAAGGACGACGCCTACTGGAAGTACTTCGCGTATCTGAACCTCTTCATGTTCTCGATGCTGCTCCTCATCCTTGGAAAGAACCTCGCGGTCCTCTTCGTCGGTTGGGAAGGCGTGGGGCTCTGCAGCTACCTCCTCATCGGTTTCTGGTACAAAGACGGCGAGAAGGCCGAAGCTGGCCAGAAAGCCTTTGTCGTCAACCGTATCGGTGACCTGGCCTTCCTCGTCGGGACCTTCCTCGTCCTCTTCTACGCCGGGGGCAACCTCGACTTCCTCGGCACCGATGGCGTCTCAGGCGGCATCCGAGGCGCGGTCGACCACCTCTCCGCCAGCTCGGGCGGCGACTCGACCATCACCCTTATCGGGATCCTCTTCTTTATCGCCGCCGCGGGTAAGAGCGCACAGGTGCCTCTTTACGTCTGGCTCCCGGACGCGATGGCGGGTCCGACGCCTGTGTCGGCCCTCATCCACGCGGCCACGATGGTCACCGCGGGCGTCTACGTGATGTGCCGCATGAGCTACCTCTTCGTCGCGTCACCTGACACAATGATGGTTGTCGCGCTTGTCGGCGGTTTTACGGCGCTTTTCGCCGCGACCATCGCCCTCGTGCAGAACGACATCAAGAAGGTCCTCGCCTACTCGACCGTGTCGCAGATCGGCTTCATGGTCTTGGCCGTGGGCTGCGGCGCTTGGGTCGCGGCGGTCTTCCACCTTATGACCCACGCCTTCTTTAAGGCCTGCCTCTTCCTCGGGTCCGGCTCGGTCATCCACGCGATGCATCACGAGCAGGACATCCGCAACATGGGCGCCCTCCGCAAGAAGCTGCCGATCACGGCCGGCACCTTCTTCGTCAGCTGTTTGGCCATCGCGGGTATCCCGTTCTTCTCGGGCTTCTTTTCAAAAGACGAGATCCTCTACAACAGCCTCACCACGATGGTCGGCGCCGGTGGCCCAAACTCCACGTTCCAGACCATCGCCGGCGTCATGGGCTTCCTCGCTGCGGCGTGTACCGCCTTCTATATGTTCCGCCTCTACTACCTGACCTTCGAGGGCGAGTACCGCGGCGACCAGCACACGTGGGATCATGCACACGAAGAGCGCGCGATGACGGTCCCGCTGCTCATCCTGGGTGCCCTCGCGGCTGGCGCCGGCTTCCTCGGTATTCCACATATTATCCACGGCGCGCACATCCTCGACGCTTGGCTCAGCCCAGTCTTCGCTGGCACGACCGGCGTCACGCTGCTCGCCACCGAGAACCCGGACGCTGCACACCTGATCGAGATCATCGTGATGGTCGGCAGCAGCCTTATGGGAATCGCCGCCATGTTGATCGCTCGGAAGTACTACCACCGGCCGGCGGCAGCCCTGCCGCGCGCCCCGACCGAGACCACCTGGCATCGCGTGCTCACGAACAAGTACTACGTGGATGAATTCTACCACGCGGTCTTTGTCCGCGGCATCCGTGGCGCCGCCCGCTTCCTCCACGAGACCGTGGACGTGAAGATTATCGATGGCCTCTTCGTGCGCGGGACCGCTCAGGTTGTCGGGTTCGTCGGTAAGGGGCTCCGGAAGTTCCAGACAGGCGATACACAGGCCTATGTCGCCGTCTTCGTGGTCGGTTTGGCCGCTGCCCTCTTGATTGCGTCGTGAGCCGGAGTTGATGATGCAGGACGTAGTAAATAATATGACCAACAACGATCTCGGTGGCGGTAGCTTTCTGCTCCTTGCGCTGATCTTGCTGCCCCTCTTCGGTGCGCTCGTGGTGGCCCTGGTCCCGCGCGAGCAGGCCGGGGTCCAGCGCGCCCTCGGCACCATCTTCGCGTTCGCGGCCTTCGCGCTGTCGCTGCCCCTTCTTACGGGCTTTGACAATACGCTCGCCGGCTTCCAGCCGCAGTTCGATCTCCACCTGCCGTGGATCGAATCGCTGGGCGCCTCCGTGACCCTCCAACTCGATGGAATCTCCCTCTGGATCGTTATCCTGTCGACGTTCCTGACGCCCATCATCCTCATCGGCGCAACCAGCAGCATCACCCACCGCATGCGCGAGTATGTCATCGCGATGCTCGTCCTCGAGTCGGCCATGATCGGCGCCCTCTTGGCGACCGATCTCCTCCTCTTCTATCTCTTCTGGGAGATGATGCTCATCCCGATGTACCTCCTCATCGGTATCTGGGGCGGCAAGAACCGGCACTACGCGACCATCAAGTTCGTCGTCTATACGGTCGTCGGCTCGCTGCTGATGCTCGTCGGCATCATCTACCTCCGGAACAAGGCCGGCAGCTTCGCCTACGCGGACGTGCTGGCCCTCGACCTCAGCTTAGACGAGCAGTTCTGGCTCTTCTTGGCCTTCGGACTAGCGTTCCTCATCAAGGTGCCCCTCTTCCCCTTCCATACGTGGCTCCCAGACGCCCACACCGAGGCCCCGACGGCCGGCTCAGTCATCTTGGCGGGCGTGCTCCTCAAGATGGGTACCTACGGGCTCCTGCGTTTCGCGCTGCCCATCTTCCCCGAGGCGATGGGTGAGTTTTCCCCCGTCATCGCGATCCTGTCGGTCATCGGTATCGTCTATGGCGCCCTCGTCGCTTACAACCAAGGCGACATTAAAAAACTCGTCGCCTACTCGTCCGTGTCCCACCTTGGCTTCGTGATGCTGGGTATCGTCGCGCTCGAGACCCAGGCGGTCGAAGGCGCCATCCTGCAGATGGTCAACCATGGTATCTCGACGGGCGCCCTCTTTTTGCTAGTGGGCATGGTCTACGAGCGGACACACACCCGCACCATCACCGACTACGGCGGAATCGCCGCGTCAATGCCGGTCTTCACGGTCTTCTTCGTCATCGTCACGATGAGCTCCATTGGCCTTCCCGGCACAAATGGCTTCGCGGGCGAGTTTCTGATTCTCTCCGGCGCCTTCCAAGACGCGCTCCCGGCCATGCCTTGGGGCGGGTGGAACAGCATCGCGCTCATCTGCGCCATCATCGCGACGACCGGCGTCCTCCTCGGCGCGATCTACATGCTGTCCATGGTGCGCCGTGTCTTCTTCGGCCCCATCACGCGGGACGAGAACCGCCAGCTGAAGGACCTCACCGGCCGGGAGATCGGGGTCATGCTTCCCCTGCTCGCCCTCATCTTCGTCATCGGGCTCTTTCCAAAATCGTTCACCGAGCCGATGACCGAGACCGTCGTCAGCGTCCTCGACGGCCCAGGCCTTCGCGCCCGCCAGACCCGCGACACCCGGATCGAAACCTCAGACACCAGCACAACCGATGCAGCAGCGCCCCCTAGCGGCCTGCGGATCGCTGGGGAGTAACGCGACCTATGTTTCACGACCTGTCACTCACGGCACCCATCTGGTTGTCGATCATTATCGGCCTCATCGCGCTGCTGACCTCAGTCTTCGCGACCCCCGGCACCTCGCGCGGGTGGGTCGGGCACCTGACCTCGATGGGCTATCTGCTCGCGATCGGTTTCACGGTCATGCAGTTCGGCGAGCCAGCTGAGGCTCTGGCCCTGCAGAGCGGCTCCTTCCAGCAGGCCCTGGTCATCGACCACTTCGGACTCGGGCTGACCCTCGTCATCCTTATCGGCGCGATGCTGATGTCGATGGCTAGCGTTGACTACCTCCCCAGCCAGGAGATCGACCACGGCGAGTTTTACGCCCTCATCGCCTTCGCGACGAGCGGCATGATCGCGCTCGTGATGGCGGCGGATCTGCTGACCATGTTTGTCGCGCTTGAGCTCATGTCGATCCCCCTCTACATCCTCGCCGGCTTCAAGCGCGAATCGAAGTTTTCAACTGAAAGCGCCATGAAGTACTTCATTATCGGATCGTTCGCGTCTGCGGTACTGCTCATGGGCATGGCCTTCACCTATGGCGCGACGGGCGATCTGTCCCTCGCCTCCATCGGCAGCACCCTCTCGAACAGCGCGAACATCCCCACTGATATCGCGACGATCGGCATGATCTTCATCGTCGCGGGCTTCCTCTTCAAGGTCGGCGCCGTCCCGATGCACATGTGGCTCCCAGACGTCTACGAGGGCGCGCCCTCGACCGCGACGGGCTTCATGGCCGTCGCCGTGAAGACGGCGTCCTTCGGTGTCCTGGCTCGCGTCCTCCTGACCGCCTTCGGCAGCGACGCGTTTCGGTTTGGGGCCGCCGGTTGGGAGAACATCATCGCCGTCGTCGCGGTGGCGTCGATGTTCGTCGGCAACCTGTCCGCGCTAAACCAGACGAACCTCAAGCGCGTCCTCGCGTACTCGGCCATCGCCCACACTGGCTATCTGCTCGTCGCGCTGCTCGCCATGCCCAGCGCCGAGGGCGGCTACTCGCTCAACGCGATGGGGGCAGGGCTGATCTTCTACTTGCTCGCCTACACCCTCGCGAACGCGGCCGCCTTCGGCGTCGCCGCTGCCATCTCCGGTGGGAACCGCGAAGGCCTCAACGAGGCCTCCTACGCCGGCCTCGCCAAGCGCAGTCCGGGCCTCGCGTTCGGATTGCTCATCGCCGTCCTCTCCTTGCTTGGAATCCCGCTGACGGCCGGCTTCATGGGCAAGCTGACCATCTTCGAGGAGGTCCTCGCGACCCGCGGCGACGCCTTCACGTGGCTCATCATCGTCGCGGTCATCAACTCGGTGATCTCCGCGTACTACTACCTGCGTATCCTCCTCGTGGCCTTCATGAAGGACGAGGACGCGGCTGACCCCATCCGGATTACGCCCAGCCGTTCGATCGCGTGGTCGGTGGGGATCGCCTCGGTCGCGACGATCGTCGTCGGCGTCCTGCCGTCGAAACCGCTCATGATGTCCAAGCAGGCCGGTGAGAGCCTCGCGCTCACGGCCGTGCCGTCGATCGTCGCTCCGCGCCAGGCGGAGACGGTCACGAAGCTGAACGTGACGCCCATGAAGGCCGTCGAGTCCCGCCTCTAAGGCGCCTCAATAGCTCACGCAAGTCGCCGCCCTTCGAGGCGGCGACTTGCGTTTGACGCACCGCCTGGGCCGCATCAGGTCGCCATGTTCCCTGACGCAACGACCCGAGCCGAATCGATCGCACGGCAACCGAGCGCGCGGGATTCGTTCAGCCCGCTCACCGCGCTTTCGAGGACGACCTTGACCGTGAATCGGGCTTAGGAACGGATGACGACCTCCCGTGCAACCGCCCCCGCGGCCGTCGTTCACCGCGCATCCCGATGGCGCCAACCTGGACTCTACGAGGCCACGACGCGCCGCGAGAGGATCGCCCAGTGAAGCACCACCCACGCGGCACCAGCCACCAAGAAGCCCGCGGCGACCTTCAGCGCGTCGGCCGCGCCGCGAAGCATCACGTTCGGCACGACGCCGCCGTCGGCCGAGACGGTGTCACCGACAATCTCGAGACGCGGTGGCACCAGATCGACCAGCGCCCAAGCGAAAAAGAGGAAGAGCGCTGCCGTCACCGCGGCGTAGCCCGCGCGCCGATATTTCCGACCTCGGACGTGCGCGCGCAGATACAAGAGGGCCAGCGCCAACATCACGAGGTGCATCCCGAGATGCATGTACCAATCGTGAAACCCGACCACGACGACCGTACTCACACCAATCGCGCCCGCGATCGTCACAAAACCCAGCCCGACCATCTCGAAGGGGGTCCGCACCGTGTGCCAGACTTGGCGCAAGCGGCTCACATCCGCGCGCACGGCGCGAGAGAGCTTCTCGATGGGGGCCACGTCATGGCGCGCGCCTTCGCCAACTTCCAAGGCATCCGCCTGTTTCTCTTCGCCGTCGTCCGGTATGTGATCCGCTGGCTTCATTCGGGGCGCTCCATCGTGCGGCGCAGAGTCCCGCGGGAGTCCGGCCGTGTCAACCAAGACCCGTGGCGCGCCGAGACAGCCGAGGGTCGCTCTTCGTGCCATTGATGCATTTTCTGTATTGACTTGGACCGGGCGATGCCACAATCTCCGCCCCGCGCAGGGGCAATGGCTTCTAGCCGAAAGATCTGGGCGCCTGTAGCTCAGGTGGATAGAGCAGCGGCCTTCTAAGCCGCTGGTCGGAGGTTCGAGTCCTCCCAGGCGCGCTCGTTAAAATATGGTGGGTTTAGCTCAGTCGGTTAGAGCGACGGTTTGTGGTACCGTAGGTCGTGGGTTCGATCCCCACAATCCACCCCATTTTGAACTCTTTGCAATTCCCATTTTTTGCGCCCGTAGCTCAGCTGGATAGAGCGTCGGACTTCGAATCCGCAGGCCGCAGGTTCGAATCCTGCCGGGCGCACGAAACAAAAAACATGTCGATTTCAGATTGACAGGGGCCTCCGATAGCGGCAAAAACCGCGACCCGAGGCGAATAGTCTTCGCGGGTGTGTAGCTCAACTGGCAGAGCACCGGACTCTTAATCCGTAGGTTGAAGGTTCGATTCCTTCCACACCCACTCCAGGACAGGTCTCATGGCCTGTCCTTTTTTGTATTAAACTCCCGAACCATCCCTTGGGGATTAGCGGGCGAGAGTGGCGAAATTGGTAGACGCGCTGGATTTAGGTTCCAGTGGTTATTTGACCTTGGGGGTTCGAGTCCCCCCTCTCGCATTCTAAAGGCAGGCGCATGAAAGCTACTTTTGAACCGATCAGCGAAATCGAAGTCCGCATCGATGTGGAACTTCCGGCCGACGTGGTCGACCGCGAACTCAATAAGCAGCTCAACGCCTTCGGCCGCCGCGCGCGGGTCAAGGGCTTCCGCGCCGGCAAAGCCCCGCGCGAGCTCGTAAAGAAATCTTACGGCGGCGACATCTCCGCCGAGGCGACGCGCGCCCTCATCAATGGTTGCTTCGAAGAGGCGCTGGACTCGGTCGGCAAGGACCGCGTCGTCGGCAAGCCCGCGGTCGAGCCAGGGTTCGCCCAAGAGGGCAAGCCGCTGACCTTCTCGATCCGCGCCGAGGTGAAGCCGAAGATCGAGATCCACTCGTGGAAAGGCATCGAGGTCGCGGTCACGCCGGCGACTGTCACCCCCGAAGCGGTCAATACCCGCATCGGCGCCTTGCAAGAGCGCCACAAAGAGCGCGTCCCAGTGGAAGACCGCAAGGCCGACACGAACGACATCTGCATGGTCGAATTCAAGGGCTGGCTCAACGGCGAGCGCGACCAGCGCCTCGACGGCGACGACCTCGAGGTCAAGATCGGCGGCGGATCGATGATCCCCGGCTGGGAAGACGAGCTCATCGGAATGGCGCAAGGCGAGACCAAGCGCTTCGATATCGTGTTCCCAGAGGACTACCGCGCGACCGATCTCGCCGGGCACACGGCGACCTTTGAGACCACCCTGACGGGTCTCTTTTTCGAAGAGATTCCGGATCTTGACGACGATTTCGCGAAAGACACGGGCGCCGACTCTCTCGACGCTCTTCGCGAGAAGATCGCGGGCGAGGTTGAGGCCGAGCTCAAGAAGAAGCGCGAAGTTGAGATCGAGCGCGGCGTCATCGATGTCCTGCTCGAGAGGAACGTGTTCGCCGTTCCCCCCTCGATGATCGAGTCCTTCGCTCAGGACCGCGCCCGCAACCTCATCCAATTCTGGCGTATGCAAGGCCTGCCTGAGGCCCGCGCTATGGAGTTCCTGCAGCAGAACTGGCAGGGGATCAACCAGCAGGCTCAGGTCGAAGTGAAGCGACACCTCGCGCTTGAAGCGCTCGCACTGCAAGAACGTATCGAAGTGAGCGACGACGAGTTGTCCGAAGCGATTGTGGAGCGTATCAAAGAGCAGGGCGCACGCGCCGGCAAGCTCTACGAGCGTCCGGACATGCGCGAATCCCTGCTCGCGGACCTCACGTCGAAGAAGACGCTCGCGACGATCATTGCCAACGCCAGCATCGTCGACGCCGCGCCCGCGCAGCCCAAAGACGAAGGCTGACACGAAGGAACGGAGACCTAGCCATGCCCATTATCCCGACAGTCATCGAGCAGACCCACCGCGGAGAGCGTCAGTACGACCCCTTCTCGCGACTCCTCAAAGATCGCATCATCTTCCTCGGTGGTCCTATCGACGACTTCACGGCGAACTTGGTCATCGCGCAGCTCCTGTTCCTTGAGTCCGAAGATCCCGAAAAAGAGATCAACATCTACATCAACAGCCCGGGTGGCTCGATCACCGCCGGCTTGGCGATCTACGACACGATGCAGTTCATCGGCTGCGAGATCTCGACGATCTGCCTCGGCCAGGCCGCCTCGATGGGCGCCGTGCTGTTGACCGCAGGGACCAAGGGCAAGCGCTTCGCCCTGCCCCACTCGCGGATCATGCTGCACCAGCCCCTCGGGAACCTCGGCGGGCAGGCGACGGACATCGACATCGCGGCCAAGGAGGTCCTCTTCCTCAAGGGTCAGATCCTCGACATCCTCTCGCTGCACTCGGGCCAATCCCTTGAGAAGCTCAAGCAGGACACGGACCGGGACTTCTTCATTCGGCCGACGTTCGCCAAAGAATACGGCCTGATCGATGAGATCGTGGCCCGCAAGACCTAGCGCTGGCGGCCCATGCGCACTTGAGCCTCCTCGCGCTTGCGCCTGGGGGCTTTTTTCTGACCCGTTGTTTCCCCGATCCCGATGCACTATGGTGTGGTCGGACTCGCGGCGGGTGTCTATCTAGGTCCGCGGGCCCGTCGCTGGCCGCTGGACAGGGAACGCCGCATCGGCCTAAAGGCCTCGGTGACGAAGATCGATTGAACAAATCTAGGGACCGTCCTTACGGTCCTCCAAAGGCGCCAACTGGCGCGACAAACCAAGGGGATGATGTGAAGTTTCACATCGTCCTAGAGAAGCGGGACAAGTCTCGCGGTGGGGGCCCGGACGCTCGCGACAGCGGCGGCCGGCCTCGATAGAGGAGTACATTGGTGGAAAAACGACGCGACAGTAAGGATCTCTGCTGCTCCTTTTGCGGGAAGAGTCAAAAGGAAGTGCGGAAGCTGATCGTCGGATCGACGGTCTACATCTGCGACGAGTGCATTGGGCTCTGCAACGAGATCATCGCCGAGGATATCCACAAGGATGACACGCTGCCTGCGGTCGTCTCCGTGCCCAAACCACACGAACTCCGAAAAGTTTTGGACGAGTACGTGATCGGCCAGGATCGCGCCAAGAAGATCCTGTCGGTGGCGGTCTACAACCACTACAAGCGCGTCGACGCCAAGCCCACCGGCCGCGACGAGGTCGAGCTCACCAAGTCAAACATCCTCCTGCTTGGCCCCACCGGGACCGGCAAGACCCTCCTGGCGCAGACGCTCGCCCGCCTGCTCAAGGTGCCCTTTACCATCGTCGACGCGACGACACTCACCGAGGCCGGCTACGTCGGTGAGGACGTCGAGAACATCCTCGTCGCCCTCTTGCAGGCGGCTGACCATGACGTCGAGCGGACCCTGCGCGGCATCGTCTACATCGATGAGATCGACAAGATCTCGCGCAAGGCCGACAACCCGTCGATTACGCGCGACGTCAGCGGTGAAGGCGTGCAGCAGGCCCTGCTCAAGATCATCGAGGGCACCATCGCGAACGTGCCGCCCAAGGGCGGCCGCAAGCACCCGCAGCAGGAGTTTATCCAGCTCGACACGACGAACATCATGTTCATCTGCGGTGGCGCGTTCGTTGGACTTGAAAAGATTATTGAGCGACGCATCGGTACGAAGACGCTCGGTTTCAATGCTGACAAGTCGGGCGGTCGCCGCGACATGTCGGTCGGCGATCTCCTTGAGCAGGTTGAACCCGACGATCTCATTCGTTTTGGCCTCATCCCTGAGTTCGTGGGCCGCGTGCCTGTGGTCGCGACGCTGCGCGAGCTCGACGAAGAGGCGCTGATGCGGATCCTCATCGAGCCCAAGAACGCGATCACGCGACAGTTCAAGCGCCTGTTCGACATGGACGGCCTTCGCCTGACCTTTACCGACGGGGCCCTCAAGGCCTTGGCGAAAAAAGCGCTGCTGCGTAAGACCGGCGCGCGCGGGCTGCGGTCCATCCTCGAGCACGTGATGCTTGAGATCATGTACGACGCGCCGTCGATGCCCAACGTCAAAGAGGTCGTCGTGAACGAGGACGTCATCGAAGGAATCGCGAAGCCTATCGTCGTCTATGATTCAGAGGCGGCATCCGCTTAACGGCCTAGGCGCATCGAGAGGACACATCCGGGGCCCGTGATGAAGGCCCCACCCTTTGAGGCGCCCAGGAATCTGGGCGCGAGGGTCCGCACAGGGCCTATTGGATGACGCAATGACCGGCAAAGACAAACGTTCGTCTCAATCGCGGATCGTGCCGCTGCTCCCGCTCCGGGACATTGTGATCTTCCCGCATATGGTCGTCCCGCTGCTCGTCGGCCGCGAAAAATCTGTCGCCGCGCTTGAGCAAGCGATGGCCGGGGACAAAGAGATCCTCCTCTGCGCGCAGAAGAAGGTGAAGACGAACGACCCGCGCGCCGACGACATCTTCCGCGTCGGGACCGTCGGCGTCATCATGCAGATCCGGCGTCTCCCCGACGGTTCGATGAACATCCTCGTCGAGGGCCGCCAGCGCGCCCGCATCCGTAAGTTTGTGCCTAACGACGCGTACTTTATCTGCGAAGTCGAGGACCTCAACAACCGGGCGGGCCCACCGGACGAGGTCATCGCGCTCGTGCAGCAGGTGCAGGCGACCTTCGAGAGCTACGTCAAACTCAATAAACGCATCCCGCCGGACATGCTGGCCTCCGTGTCGACCATCAGCGACGCGGGGCGGCTCGTGGATACGATCGCGGCCCACCTACCGCTGAAGACCGTCGACAAGCAGACCCTCCTTGAGATGGATGATCCCGCGCGCCGCCTTGAGCGCCTCCACGAGCTGATGCAGGCCGAGATCGAGATGCTTCTTGTAGAAAAGAAGATCCGGACCCGCGTCAAAAAACAGATGGAGAAGACGCAAAAGGACAGCTACCTCAACGATCAGATGCAGGCGATCCAGAAAGAGATGGGCGACCGCGACGAATTCAAGAACGAAATCCAAGAGCTCGAAGAGAAGATCAACACCAAACGCATGAGCAAAGAGGCCTCTCTCAAGCTCAAGCGCGAGCTCAAGAAGCTCAAGATGATGTCGCCGATGTCGGCCGAGGCCACGGTCGTCCGCAACTACATCGACTGGGTCATCGGCCTGCCGTGGACGCAGATGACGAAGGACAAGCTCGACATCCGTGAGGCCGAGGCCATCCTCGACGCCGACCACTACGGGCTTGAGAAGGCCAAGCAGCGCATCCTTGAGTACCTCGCGGTCCAGCACCTCGTGAAGAGGCTCAATGGGCCTATCCTGTGCTTCGTGGGGCCACCTGGCGTGGGCAAGACCTCCCTCGCCCGCTCGATCGCGAAGGCCACCGGGCGGAAGTACGTCCGGATGAGTCTCGGCGGCATGCGCGACGAGGCCGAGATCCGTGGGCACCGCAGGACTTACATCGGGGCCCTGCCTGGCAAGATCATCCAGAGCCTAAAAAAGGGCGGATCGTCCAATCCGGTCTTCCTCCTCGACGAGATCGACAAGATGTCGACTGACTTTCGCGGCGACCCGAGCTCGGCGTTGCTCGAGGTCCTGGACCCGGAACAGAACGGCGCCTTCAACGACCACTACCTCGACCTCGACTACGATCTTTCGAACGTCATGTTCATCGCGACCGCGAACAACCTGCATGGGATCCCGTTACCGCTGCAGGATCGCATGGAGATCATACCGATCTCGGGCTACACCGAATTCGACAAGCTCGCCATCGCGCGGAAGTACCTGATACCCAAGCAGTCCAAGTCCAACGGCGTCGCCGAGATCGACATCGTGTGGACGGACGCGGCGGTCCGGACCCTCATCCACCGCTACACACGTGAGGCTGGCGTTCGTAGCCTCGAGCGCGAGCTCGCGAGTGTGTGCCGCAAATTGGCGCGCGAGGTCATTGACCTTCGCCAGCAGGGCAAGTCTGACGATGACATCAAGTTCAACGTCGACGCCCAGCGGGTCCAGAAACTCCTTGGACCTCCACGCTTCCGTTCTAACCAGGTGGCAGATCACGACGATGTCGGCGTCACCAACGGCCTCGCCGTGACGATGGCTGGCGGCACCTTGCTACCGACTGAGGTCACGCTGATGCCCGGCTCGGGCCAGCTCAAGCTGACCGGTAACCTGGCCAAGGTCATGGAAGAGTCGGCCCACGCCGCCCTCAGCTACGTGCGCTCCAAGGCCCACGTCTGGGGGCTCGCGAAGAACTTCCACAAGCAGATCGACATCCATATCCACTTCCCAGAGGGCGCCATCCCTAAAGATGGTCCCTCGGCTGGTATCACAATGGCGACGTCCATCGTGTCGGCGCTTACACAGACGCCAGTGCGCCGGGACGTGGCGATGACCGGTGAGATCACCCTCCGGGGCCGGGTCCTGCCGATTGGCGGCCTCAAGGAGAAGGTCCTCGCGGCCCACCGCGCCGGTATGAACCTGGTCCTCCTTCCCGAAGAGAACCGGAAGGATATTCGGGACATACCGAAGGCCGTCCGCAGCCGTATCAAGCTCGTGACCGTCCGCCACATGGACGAGGTCATCCCACTCGCGCTGACGAAGAACGTCTTCCGCACGGAGGCTGACGGCCCCCCAGCCGTTGACCCGTTGCACGCGATCCTGATGGGGACCGACGAGGACAAGCCGGCAGTGCATTGAGTCTAGGGCCGGCAGGGCATTAACGCCCTGCCGGCCCTGAAACACCAAGAGCCGAGCCCCGCGTGCCAGATGACGCGGAGAGCTCGGCTCTATTTTTTGTGACGCCGTCTCGTGATTGCCCGGAGACGCTAGAGGTCTTCGAACTTCGTCGACTCGCCAAAGACGCGGCTGATGTCTTCGACGACGCCGGTCTCTTTGAGTTTTTCGAGTCCCGCGACCTCAACTTGGCGCACCCGCTCGCGTGTGAGGTTGAGGATGTGGCCGACCTCCTCGAGGGTCAGGCCGCCCTGCTCAGACACGTCGAGGGCGCATGAATGCTCAAGCTCCCAGACCTCGAGGTGTGGGAAGTTCAGCTTGATGGACTGCGTCTCGTCTTTGACGTCGAGGTAGAGGTGAAACTTGCAGCTGACAAACGGACAAGGCCGAGGCCCGTCGACGCAATCTGCGCGTGACTTTGGGCGCTCGTGAAACATGTCGTCGAGGAGAGTCAGTCCCTCTTGGATCTCCGCACGCGTCAGACGTTTGCCGGCGATCGTCTTCGGACGCAGCCGGCTGCGTCGCTGCCGACCCTCTGTGCTGGGTGCTGCGTCGGGACCGTCGTTTTTCATCGGCTCCATGCGCCCTCCTGACCCGCGGACCAACGTTGATCGTTGATCCCCCAGATCGCTCATTCCATGCGTCGCTCTCGCTGTCAAAAAAACAGGTGCGGCGCGCTCGTGAGTAGATCATTCACGCGATCGCCCGTCAAGCGCGACCAGTGCGGGTATATCCGACTACGACCCCGCGGCGGACTCAGTCACGCACGAGCTGGAGGCTCTTGTCGCCGACCACGAGCGCGATCACGCCGCTAAGCGAGACGCTGCGATTACGGAAGACGACGGACGCCGCGACCGGCTTACCGTCGGCGTATCCGATGCCTCGCACCTCGACGCGGACCTTATCGCCCGCGGGGATGAGGCCAATCTTCGCCGCGTCGCCGAAGTCTTTGTCCCAATCGACGTCCTGTCCGTCGTTTAGACGTCCGCGTCTGACCGAGATCCCGCCTGTGATCTCGCCGAAATCGAGGCGGCAGGTCGCGTCGACGCATTCTGCCTCGGGACCACGGGCGACCTCGGGCTTGGCCGGAGGGGCGTCAGGGGCAGGTACGACCGCGACAGGCGCTTCGGTCGGAGGGGCCGCGGCGTCGCCGGCGACTGGCTCAGCAGCTTGGACGTCGGCATCGGCGACCGGGGTTGGTGGTTGCGGAGGCGCCTCTGCGGGCGGAACGCTGTCAGTGACGGCGGCCGTGACTGGGGGCGTCGGCGGGGGCTCGACCTCAGGCCGGACGATCCCCGGAGGGCCGACCAGTAACCACGTCGCGCCGTAGCCGAGTCCAAACCCGACGACGAAGACGATACCAACAATGACCAAGCGGCGCTGCATAGGAAGGGCTTGTAGACCACGGTGAAGGCGGGGGCAAGAGAACGATTCTGGACGTCCAGCGCGTTCGTGGTGAATACATTGGTCGGGACGCAGTCATTCCACACTTGGGGCCGCCACCGATGAGGCCGACATGAATACGAGGAGTCATCACCCAATGCAGCTCAAGACGCACTCACGCTTTGGCCACCTTCTAAAGACCTTCGGAATCGTGGCCATCGCCACCATCGCCTCCCAGAGCGCTCAGGCCGATTCGAGCGCGGCCGACGGGTTCGTCGCGAAGGGCGCCGTCACCGTGGGCGAAGCCGGCCCGGCGCTGACGCTGACGATCGACGTCGCGAAAGAGTTCCACTGGAACCAAGAGTACCCCGCGAAGTTCGAGGTGATCGGCGACCTCCCCGCTGGCGTGGCCGTCCCGCAACCGATCGTCAAGGCCAAGGACGGGGGAATCAAGGCGACCGCCCAGAAGGCCACGACGATGATCCCGTTCACCCGCACCGCGCAGGCCAAGGGCCCGGTGACGGTCCAGGCCCGCTTCAGCATCTGCAATGACCGGGTCTGTTTGATGAAATCGGCCAGGGTCGAAGTCGACGTGGGCGCCAAGTGAGGCCGGCCGCTTGGGCCTTTTCGACCCCGTTTCATTGGGGCCCCGGTGACAAGGGGCGGCCCGGCGCGTAAGATAGGCTCATGACCGAATTGAAAATGCTTCGTGAGATTGAGGAGCGTCAAGCGCTTGAGTTCGCCGCCCGGCGGCAGGTGCTCAGCTTTGATGCGTACATCGCGCTCTTCGTCGCGTCGCCACGGCGACAGCTGAGGACCGCACCGGAGTATATCCGGGACTGCATGCTCCACTTCGGGACGACGACGATCGAGAGGCCGGGCGTCACCGAGACGCGCTACCGCCTCTTCGATTGCCCGTGGCAAGACGGCAAGGACCGAGTCGTTGGGCAAGAGGGCGTCCAACAGACGCTCTTTCGGCTGCTTCAGAACTTCATCCGCGAGAGACGCGT
>Ga0105050_10004500_pt1 | contig 18571 bp, 33 predicted proteins | sample FRY01_FD_78088 | JGI IMG/M metagenome (GOLD analysis project Ga0105050, IMG submission 78088) | Freshwater microbial communities from Lake Fryxell liftoff mats and glacier meltwater in Antarctica - FRY-01 | ecosystem: Environmental > Aquatic > Freshwater > Ice > Glacier meltwater ... | reverse complement strand
GCCCGTCAAGGCCGCAGCCCAGCCTACCGGTAAATCTGCCTCAGGTAAGTCAGATCAACCCTCTGCGGCGGGGATGACGAAGACCTCTGTAGGTCAGGTCCAAGACATCGTGCGCAAGCTGGGCGACAAGCTCACGCGCGACGGTGAGTGGGGGCCCAAGACGCAGCACGCGTGGCGCTCGGCCGCCGCGAAGCGGAAGCTCGACCGCACCATCGACCGCGCAGGTCCGATGGAAGCGTGGGTCATGCCCGCAACGTTCGCGGCCCTCGCCGCTGCGGCAGGAGCAGGCGGCACCAAGCCCGAGGCGAAGGAGCCGATCAGCGCACAGAAGGTTGAGCCCACCGCGCTCGTGGAAGTGCCGACGGACAAGGTGAAGGGGATTCTCAGCGCTTTCGGCTCGCAGCCGATACTGAACCCCGAGGCTCTGGTCACAACGTGGAACGGTTTGGCCAAGAGGTTTGGCCTTGACGGCACAAGCACCGTCGCGGGCGGCGTGTTCAAAGCTGTCCCCAAGACCTACCAGCGGCTTCTCGCCGAGGCGACCCTCTTACAAGGCGCCTCGATGATCGTCCAACAGTCGACAGGGTCGGTGACTGTTCTTGCGCTTCAAAAAGCGCTCGCCGTAGCCAACGTCACAGGGGATTTCAAAGGCAAGTTCGCGCGTGTGAAAACGACAGGCAAGCTGGATTCAAACACGTTTGCATCCATGCTGCTGCTTTTCAAAACACCGCTCGCCCAGGTCCCTTACTGGAACAAGGCGAAAGCGCAGCTTTCAAGCGCAGACGGCAAGACTTTGAAGCTGCAGCCGCCCCAGGTGAGCGTGGTGAATGGGCTGGCCGCCCAGTACAACAAAAACAAAACTGCGGTCGCCTCAGCGACGAAGGCTCAAGTCGCTCAGGACAAGGCCGCTTCAACCGATATCGACAAGGCCGTCTCGCGCGCCGACGCCACGGTCAGCGTGTTCACGCTGCAGCAAGCCATGAACGAGGTGCGACTGAAGGTTGTCGCAGGCACCATCAAAGCGCCCCCGGGAACGCCTGCGATGCCCAAGGTGGGGCTCACGGGCAAGTGGGATTCGGCAACGTCCAAAGCCCTGCTCATCTCGTTCGCAGACAAGATCTGGGGCGGCGTGATTCCCCAGAGTGCCGCGGCGTGGCCCGCGCTCATCAAGCGCCTGCTCGTGAACACCAAGACCCTCGCGGTCCCGAGTGGCGTCGCCACCATGGTGCACAAGCTCGCCCAGGACTTCGTTGCGCGCAGCGCCACGCAACAGCCCAGCGACGAGACTATCGTGCAGGGCAAGAAGATCGTCGTTCGGGGGCGAAAACCCCGAAAGAGGCGATCGAGCGTGCGCCCGCCTGACGTCACGCGAGAGCACCTGCAGCCTTCCACGGACACCGAGCTCGCGCCTGCGCCCACGCCCGCGCCCGCGCCGATCAGACCTGCGCCTTCGTTCGACACCGACAGCGCGCGACCTGCGCCTGTGTACACCGACACGCCCATGCCGGACATCCCGGTTCCCGGGCCCACGCCGTCTGAACCCGACGCGCCCGTCGCAGGAGGCGGCGGCAGTATGTTCGGGCTCGCACTCATCGGCGGCGGCATTCTTCTGGCGCTTCTCATGGGCGGGCAGAAGCCCGACGAACGTGAGATGCCAAATTAGGGTAGAATCGTCCATTGAACGGAGATTGAAGATGCAACTTGCAGAGCAAATCGCAGTCCTTGACGGCCTCGGGGCAGTGCTTCCCGGCTATGCGGACGGTCGCACGGGCGCGAATCGCGCTGCAGTGGATCAGTACGCCCAAGCCAAGATGCAGGGTTTCATGCTGCGTCAACAGGTGATCGACGCGGGAGAGGGCGCCAACTACGGTGGAGGTTCTTCCTACGCCGCGGGCATGCCGCTGATGCCCTCGACGATCGGTCTCGCCGACATGCCCGGTGTGCTGCCCCAGCGCAGGCATGTGCTTGACGCGAGCGGGGGCGGCAACTATGGAGGGGGCTCGTCCTATGCGGCGGGTCTGCCGCTCCTTCCGTCCACGGTGGGTCTCGCGGGCCACGAGTACGGCGGCGCCGTCGGCACCTACGCAGATCAGGACCTTTCGAGCGCGTTCAACGCGCTCTCTGTCACGACGGGCGTTTTGCCCACGCGCCGGAACGTCATCGATCCGAGCGGCGGCGCCAACTACTCGGGAGGCTCCTCGTACGCCCCGGGATTGCCGCTCTTGACCTCGACTGTCGGCCTTGCAGCGCTCGACAATCTGTCTGACCTGCAGCTCCGCTTGCCCAGGAAAATGCGCTCGATCGTCGGGCGAAAAGCGCTGAAGAGCGCCAAGGCGAATGTCTTGAGCAAGGCCTCGCGGATGCGCAGGATGGCAGCCTCGCAGAAGCCCGCGGCGGCGCGATATCTGAACACCGCGCTCACCAAGCTGCGCAAGATCCGCTACGCGCGGGCCCAGCACGCGACGCGCACCGCGATGACGGGCGGCGTGCCTGTGGCGGCCTCGATGGCCTACAGCCCGTCGCTCAACGGCATGACCGTGATGCGCGGGGGCGTGCCGGTGCGCACGTCGAGCACCTACTCGCCGTCGCTGAGCGGCACGACCGTGATGCGCGGCGGCGTGCCGGTGCGCGCGTCGAGCACCTATTCGCCCTCTCTCAACGCTCTTCAGCTCTGGAAGTGAGCCGACCTTGACCTTAAACGCCAACAACCATAACGCAAACGACCTTGCAGCGCAGTTGTCGGCGTTCCAGGATGGGTACACGGACAACAGCTCGTTCGAAGCACTCTTCAGCGGCACAGGCGAGGTCGGGGGGCTGGACGTCGCGCGCGGCGGCTTCCGCGGCGGGCCTTCTCTCGATGCGCTTGCAAATTTCGACGTCGGCATGACCGACTGGGATGCGGTCGAGCAGGCGTGTGACATCGGCTCGTCGCTCCTGTCGGACAACCCGATTCAGCAGGCGGTCGACTCGAACGCAGGCGCGCCGTGGCCGACGCTCTACGAGGCCCCCGACTATTTCACAGAGCAGGGACAGATTCCGTCCCAGGATCTGGTCGACGACAGCGCCCTGTCCAACATGGAGTTCTGCGCGGAGGCCATGCGCGCGGGCGTCTCGGGTTTCGGGGACGCGTCCCTGTCTGCGCTGCGAAGTCTCGGAGACCTGGCCGTTGCACAGCCATCGAACCCCCGGGTCAAAGATTTTCGGCGCGTCATGGGCTCGGCGATTTTGGCCGGCACCCCCGTGGCTGCCAAAACCGCGCAGGCCCTGATTCTGAAGGCCAACAAGCTCGCGGCCCTGGCTGACGAACGCGCCAAGGTCACGGTGGACGCGCAACGGGGTTTCGTGAGCGCGCTGCGCGAGACGCAGCGGCACGACCTTGGCGCGCTGCGCGCTGCCCGGCAGATGCTCGATGCAGAAGGCAACTTCAAGCCCGGTGCGACCGAAATGGACGTGCTTCGTTTGAAGAGAATGCGCGAGCGGGCATTTGAGGCAGGGCGCCGCGCGATCCGCTACCAGAAGGTGCACACCCTGGGCACGGTGCTCACACGCAACGCCATCGCTCAGGCAGACCTGCTGCAGAAGACCGCTGCATCGGTGCTCGGGGGCAACACGGGCGCTACAGCGGCGCTCAGCGAGATGTACGACGAGATCGGCAAGCAGAGCCAGCAGATCAAGAACATCCGCCGGCGGCAGATCTCAAACTGGCAGAAGGACGCGGAGACAGGTCTCGGGACCGCAGACCCTTACGAGTCGGAGCTCAACGGCATCGAGGCTGCGTGGCTTGAAGGACTTGAAGGCCGAAGCGGCGGGGGCCTCGAAGGTCTATCCGGTTTTGGAGAGCTCGGCAGATGCCGAAGCGTGTGCAAGCGCCTCAGAAAAGCTGCGAGAAAAGCCAAAAAAGCAGCCAAGCCGTTCGTCAAAGGAATCAAGGAGACGGCGAAAATCGCAGTGGCTCCTGTGAAGGCGACCTTCAGAGCAGGCAAAAGCCTTTCCAAAGGCAACTTCAAAGGTGCCTTCAAGGCGGTGGGTCAGTCGGTCATCAACTCTGCCAAGAGCATGAAGAACATCGCGGCCTCTGCGCTCGTCGATGTGCCGTGCTTGCTCGCGAGCTCCAAGATCGGTGCTGCCGCGACCGAGTACGCGGGACAGGCCGTTGGGACCGTGGTTGGGGGCATCTACACGCAGCCCCAGCTCGGCGGAGCTGTGGGCAAAGAAGCCGGTAAACAGGCGGCCAACATCAACAAGGCGGTATGCGGCGTAGCCAAGCAGATCGGCCTGAACTCCGGCAAGTTCAGGCCTGGCCAGATAAAAGGCGCGTTCAAAACCTTCGGCAAGAAGATGTACAGGCAGACCTTCTCGCCCAAGGCGCAGTTCGGCTCGATCAAGCGCATCGGCATGAACTACGCCGCGGGCGGCATGGGCGGCGCCGGCTCCGACATGTCCAACTACGGCGGAGAGGCCATCGCCAAGCTCGGGCTGAAAAAGCTCGAAGACAAGGCGAAGGACGTCGCGCACAAGCAGACCCAGAAGTACGTCCGCAAGGCGAACCGACGCGTCTTTGGCAAGCGGGCTGAGAGCATCATGCATCAGGGCGCGCAGCTCTACGCAAGCCAGGTGCAAGGCAAGAACATCGACACGAAGGCACTGATGCGCACAGCGCAGCAGCAGGGCGGGCAGTTCGCCCGACAGCAGCTGCAGCAGCGCGCAAAGCAGGAACTGCAGCGCAGGGCCCAGCAGGCCCAGCAGGCCTTGCAGCAGCGGGCGCAGCGCGAGCTGCAGTACCGCGCTCAGATGGCGCAGCAGGGAGTGCAACAGCGCATCCAGCAGGAAGTACAGCGACGCGTGCAGGCACAATTGCAGCAGCGGGCAAGGAGTCTAGTCCCGCAGCAGGCACAGGCTGCAGCGCAGACCGCGAACCAAATAAGCTTTCAGGCTCGCTCCATTTTCAGCTAGACCTAGACTGAACGGGGAGCACAAAAATGAAAAAAGAGTTTGGAGACATTCCTTCGTACCACGCTTTTCTGAAGCAATATCAAGCAAAGCTGGATCGAAGTACGAGCGACGACGCTCGTCACATCTTCTACTCCAGGCCCACAGGGAAGTGGCTCAAGGCCGTGCCCAAGGGCAAGAAGATCACGGTGACGTTTCACAACGAATGCCCCTGCGCTGATTGAGAGGATCCCATGCCGCGCGAGATCGAGACGCTTTCAGGCACTGCCTACCAACCCGATCTGAGCGCAGCGCGCTGGACCTCGACGTCGGGGCAGTGGAGCGCGCGCGCGCCGTTCGCAGGCCGCGGGATGGGCGGGCTTGGAGCTTGCGGTTGCGGTCTTGAGGGCTGCGGCTGCGGTTGCTCGGGAGGTTGTGGCGGTAGCGGGGCGGCAGGTCTGGGTGCCACGACACTTGCGCCTCCGAAACCCTTGATCTTCGCCTACGGGCCAGGAAGCTTTCTCGGCGCGTCGGGCAATCCGCCTGCGGCGGGGGAGCAGCAGAAGCTGCAGGTCGGGCTCTTTCTGTTCGGCAAGCCGCCCTTCGACGTGCAGCGCGCCGCAGACGTGATGCAGTCGGCACTGCGCGCGCTCGGCCTCACGGCCGTGAAGACTCAAGATCCGGTGGCCTACCCGCTCGCGTGGGACTGGTTGCGCGTGGTGCCGAAGAATGATGAGCCCGGTTGGGCGCCTGTGGTGACGAACGCGAGCGCAGGGCCTTTTCAGGCGATGCTCTCAAACTCGAAGGGCGTCGCCTGGCTGCAAGACCCGCCCACGCTCTCGGACACGCAGAAGCTCGGCACGCAGGGCGTTGCGCTGTGGACTGAAGGCGTGCGCGTGGTGCCCTTGACGGATCTAGAGAGTAAGCTCGCGGTGCAAACGCTGCGGCAGTCTGTTGCGGAGGTCTTGCGCAGCGGGCCTCTCACCACGGACGCCTTCTTTTCGATGTACTACTCAGGCGCGCCCGCTGCCAAAAGTGGTTCCATGGTCGCCGCGTTCGGGCTCGGGCTGCTCGCGCTGCTGCTTCTGAGCGACAAGGACAAGGACCAGATCCGCTATGGCTGACATCCTCATCCTGAGCCTGTGGATAGGACTCTCGGCAGCCTCCACCACGATCTTGCTCCGCTACGCCCCCACCATGCAGAAACGCGTGCAAGACGGCCAAAAGCCCATCGCCTGCGACGTCTGCATGAGCCTGTGGCTGACGCTCGCGGCCGCGTTCGCCGCCATCGCAAACGGCACGCCCTGGCAGATCGTCTGGCAAGCTTGGTTGCCGTCCTACGCCGTCGCGAAGTGGACCGTGGGCCGGCTGATGGACCCGACGCACTTCCCTTCGTTCGAGCTCGACGAGGAGCCCAAAGAGGCTGTGGCCTCGATGCTCGCTGAATGGGACGAGGAGCACCCGCCTGGCGCTGAGACCTCAGAGAGCTCGGACGAGCCGGATGCTATCGACATCTCGGGAGACGCGACACAGGTTCTCGACGACAGGACGACGATCCGACCGCGCAGGCGAGAGAAGGACGACGTCATGTTCCACGCGAGGCATTTGCCCTCCCCGACGCCTATCTCTGAGGGCATCATCGCGAAGGTGAACGAAGAGGAGGAGGAGCTGCCCCCATGACTCTTGAACGCGTCAGGCCCAACACGAGCTGGACAAGCCCATCAGGAAACTTCCGCCACGACGCGCCATTCGGCGGTCTCGCTGTCGCGCCTGTGATCTACGTGGGTGGCGTCGCGCTCGTCGCGATCGGGACGTGGCTTGGCAACTGGCTCGGGAGCCCCAACGAAGACTGGGGCGACAACAGGCGCTTCAAGGACCGTGCGCGAATTCTGCACTCCCAGATGCTTTCGATCCAGTGCGCTGTGGTCGGCGCCAAGGCCGACATCAAAAACCTCGACGGCAGGGTCGTGTGCCCGGCGGGGAGCAAGTCCAACTGCAAGCCGAGCTCGCTGCTCCTGAGCCGTTGGGGCAGTTTCATGGACAACTACGCGAGCTTTTTCCGGGAGGCGACGGGGCGCGTGCTGGGCCCATCAACGGACGATGGGGAGCAGCTGAAGCTGCACGTGAAGCGCGCCGAGGTCTTCGCCCACGACTTCGCCAAGGTGTGCCCCGACGTTCGCGGGACGATCTCGCCCGCGCCAGATGAAAAGAGCAGTTTCTTCTCTTTCGATGTGCCGTGGGGCACCTTGATTGGGGTGGGCATCGGTGCCGTCGCGGTGCTTGCGCTCTTGCGCACTTCTGCCGCCCCCCAGGTCATCTATGCGAGCGAGAGGCTGGAGAGCGGCGCGCGCGGCGCCAGGGACAGGTTCCTGCGCTGAACGGAACGCGCTAGAATGGGGTCCTACCCTCCTGAAAGGACCTTGACCCCATGGCGCTCTCTCCCAACGCAACGTTCATCCCTCTCGTCGGCCTGAACAACTTCTGCACGGTCGTCGACGACGGAGGCGAGACTCCCGAGACTCGCTACGCGCTTACAGCGGGCAACGGTTTCATTGGCCTGAACACTGAGGGTGACGGCAACGTACCGTCCGACATCGTGGCCAACCCCATGGGGCGCGTCGGAAGCCTGCAGACGGTGTTTCTTTTGATCCTGGACGGCTACAACTCAGGAGAGGGCACTGGGACGCTCCAGTTCGCGATCAACAACCCGCCAGGCACAAGCCTCGGTCTGCAACGACCCTCGCAGACCGTGGACGAAGCGGCAAGCTACGACCCGTCGTTGTTCTACCCCAAGTGCACAGCGCAGCTCGCTCGAACCAACTACTTGAGCAAAGACTCGGGGGTTCTCCCCTTCGAGCCCGGCGAAAACTACGCCTCTTTTGGTGTGTTTGAAGAAGGCGCCTACACCATCGGCGCTGTGCGCTCGATCAACCAGATCATGGCGCAGAACAACGCGAATCTCACAGGCGTCGGCCAGAACGGTTGCTGCATCATTTCGTTGCTGGTGCCATCGGGCACGGTCGAAGGACCCATCCAAATCAGCATCGACTTCCAAGCCACCGCGGGCAACTGACCATGACCACCACGTTTGAACAATGGGAACTCTTCTTGACGAAACTCATGCCCTCAGACGTGGAGGATCTCACGGGCGCGTACATTAGTTGGGGTGCCCGGTTCCGAACAGCAAGAGAGACGGCGCGAGAGGTTGAGTCAGACCATAAAATATATCTTGCGCGAAAAGCCGCGAACTTCTTTGATGGGTTATACCTGCAAACCCAAGCACTGGACGCGCTACAGAGCAGGGTGTTGATCCAGGAGATCGTGAATTTCGTCCAGCACGGACCCTACGAGCCCCCACCCGAACCAGGCGCACTGCCGACGGGGCAGGCCGTGAAAATGGAAATATTCACAAGCCGGGTGAGAGAGACCTACAATGTTGTCGTGGAAAGCTTTTGGAGGCCTCTCAGTGATGCTGAGCACTCCTACAGCATTCTGCGGGGTGAAAGGCTGAGAAAAGCCCGAATGTCGAGTCTTGACATCATCGGAGAGCTCCACGATCGCTTCAAGAAAGATTTTCCAAAGGTCAAGGTCTACTTCGACGCTATGCAAGCGGATCTTGCTTCCCAGCTGCCCGGACGGTTTCGACCTGTGCTAAGAAAGACCGTGGAGCTCTTTGTGTACGAGCCCTACAGGCTGGGCATCGAGTACATCGAGCGCAACCTGCCTTCCGCGACAGGGGCGTTTTATGGGTTGGAGGAAGAATGAGAGACACAGGAGTCGCGCTGTACGAGTGGTCCCTGTTGCTGCGTTGCTACACGCAGGGCAGCGGGCAAAGCATCGACGCAGGCGAGCGAAACAGCACGCCCGGTTTCACTTTTGGCTTCAAGCGTCGTAGACTCTGAACTGCTATGGGGCTGAACCTGTAACACAAAGCAAGGAGCAGAGGATGAAAAAGCCACGGGGTGCGGTGAAGTGCAAGATGGTGTCGAGTCGCAGCGGCGGCAAGAAGGTCAAGCGCTGCTGGGACAAAAAGGGTAAGTTCGTCAAGGCCCACTGATGGGCGTGCACCTCTACGAGTCGGGCATCTACCGGGACCGCGCAGGCGAGACGGTCTACTGGGCTGTCGCCGATAGCAGAGGTCGCACGTTCGAAAAAACGCCTGAACACACTGAGCTCACACGGTTTCACCCGTTGCTCGACGCCCTCAACCTCGATCTTTCCAAGAGAGGTTCAGGGCCTGAAGCAGGCACCGTGCAGCTCCTGGCGCTGTCTGCGCGCCTGGAGCTCACTGAGGTCTGGGCGCTATCCTGGCACGCGCACCTGCACATCCCGCGGGACAACCCCCTGGGTCTCAAGGCGCGGGTGCGCCCCGTGCCGCTGAACAAGAACAGGCACGTGCTGACGCGCATCGAGCTGCAGACGCCAGAGGGCCGCGCCTGGGAGAACACCGTGGCCCCTGCCACAGTGCTCCAAGCGCTCGCGATCTGGCGGACGCTCAAGGTCGAGGACGGCAAACCCGCGCTCATCCCCCTGCCCACCTTGTGCTCCGCTGCGAACGCGGCCGCGCCCTACGAGTATCCATCCAGGCGCATGACGGCCGAGTGGGTCAAGAAAGAGTTCCTGGCGATCCCTTCTGATCCATCCCTGCAAAGCACGTTTCAACACATCGCGCTGCGTCGCGTGAACTAAAGCAAACGCCGCACCCTAGAAAGGGAGCGGCGCAGGGTCGCGCATTTGTCGCGTGCTCAGCTCTTCTTGGCGCGCTTGGTCAGCCTGCACAAGCCCTTGCGGGGGCCATTCTTGGCCTTGCCGAACTTGCACTTGCCGCCCGAAGTGAGCGGACCCTGTCTACGTAATGCCATGTTTATCTCCTTGCTTGGAAGTTCAGGGCTGAACGCCCGGAGGGTAGTATAGCCGCACCTTCCGCTTTTTAGCGAGGGGTGCAAGGCTATTTCTTCTTCTTCGCTGCCGCCGCTACTATCTTCTCTGCAGCCTTCTCCCGCCTCTTCGCCGCCGCTTCTATTTTCGCCGCGGCCTTTTCCTCAGCGGTCTTCCCTTTTTTCTTCTTTGGAGAGTCCTCTGGGGCGAAAGGGAACGCCCGCTGCCTTGGAAGGAAAGGATTTTCGGGTGGATCCTCAACGGGTGCGGATCTGTACGGCTCAATGTAGAAGCCGGGAAGGCTGTACCCTTGCTCTGAGCCTCGAAGAAGCTCGTCCCAGTTCGGAGAAGGCCCAACGTCGGTCGAAGGCGCGTGCCCTCTACCGACGGCAGGCCTCAGGCTTTTGGGTCGAACAGGCTCTCGTCGTAGAGAAAAGGCGTTGCTCCACCGGGAACGACGTCGCTGGAGCCCGCGCGCGGCGCGAACAGCGTGGGCGCGTTCTGGCTGGGGCCGACAAACGCGCGCGCCGCTTGCGCGGCGGCGACCTGCTGCGCTCGGGTCGCGCCCCCCGCGCCGGGACCTGTGCGCACGCGCGTGAAGCCCGGGAGCCGGAGCATCTGCTTGTACTGCGCTGCGGTGACCTCAGTGCCCGGAACGAAGCTCGGCGCATGCTTGCGCTTCTTCGTCGCTTTGAACTGGGCGCAGCGGTACTCCATGCCTTGTTTGCCTTGATACAGGGCGAACACCTTGCACGAGCCCTTGCGGGCGCTGGATCGGCGCGGCGCGCGTGCGCGCGAGCTCGAAGACCTGCGCTTGGCCTTAGCCTTTTTGCGCCGGTTCTTCACCTTGCCGCGACAGCGGACAAAGAGTCCGGTGCGTTCGCTGATACACAGCTTGCCTCGTACGTGAAACATGGTGGGTCCTTTCGATTCGGCCCCTCCTGTACGGGCCTCCCGCCCATCATACCTGTGAGAGCCGCAAAAAACGACGCCCGCCCAAGCTGGAGCTCGGACGGGCGCTTGTGAGTGCGGGCTGGGCCCGAGGCCTATGGACCGTAGCCCTGAGGCCGTCCGCCTGCGCCGTACCCACGAGGGCGGAAGGGGTTGGCCGAACGGCCGCCCCGAGCCGCGGCTGCCTGCTGGTAGGCCGTGCTGCCTGCGCCGCCGCCTTGTCCACGACCTCCGCCCCAAGCCGCCGCTGCCTGACGGGCCGCTCTGCGCTGCGCCCTGCTCGCGCCCCTCGATGCGCGCTGAGCCGCCCTGCGCGCCGCACGGCGTGCACGGAACTCCGTCGGCGTCACGGTCACGCCCGTGAAGGACGCGGGCCACCTCTTGTTGGCCAACGCCTTCACCGAACGGCCTGCGCAGGCGACCTGCACACGGCCGTCTGCACGCCGAAAGGCACCGTAGAGCTTGCACGGCTTGACACGCACCTTGCGGCACTTGCCAGCCCGCGGACCGCCCCGCACCTTGCCCAAGCGACACGCAGAGCTCCTGCGTTTGCGGCTCTTGCCACGACGAGGATTCACGAGGCATGCGCCCGTGTTCTTGTTGACGCCATTAGCGCAACGCCGTCCGCGTCTACGCCTGTTTCGGATACTCATGGTCGAGCTCCTTTCAACGCGCTCGGCGCGCGCGCTTGTTCTTGAGGCAGCTACCCGTGGTCTTGCTCACGCCGAAGGGGCACTTCCTGCGGCGGGCACTGCCACGACGTGCGGCGGTTTTGCGCGGGCGCCTGTTCTTCAGGCAACGCCCCGTGGTCTTGCTGACTCCGAAGGGGCAGCTCTTCTTCCTGCGGGAGGTCTTGCGACCCACCTTGCGAGCGCGCCTGCGCTTGAGGCAGCGCCCGGTGGTCCTGCTGATGCCGAGAGGGCAGCGGCGCTTGGAAGCGCGGCGACGAAGACGAATGCTCATGAACGTTCTCCTTTGGGTGTTGGGCCCCCTTGGGGGTCCGCGTCGGCCCCTCCTGAATTGGGCCTCGGAGCCATCATACCCCTCACCGCTTGCGCTTGCGAGAGCCCAGTTTCTCGTTCTTGCGCACTCTTCCCTTGCTATCGAAGCACACACGGCGCTGCACACCGTTGACCGTGACGGTGATGCACTTGTTCGGGCGGCCTCGGGCAGCCTTGCTTGTTCTACGTTTTCTCATGCGGAAACCCCTTGCTGTGGGACGACAAGGGGTCAGCTCTCAACCGGTCGTCGTGACCTGCTGGGGCACGCCCTTGTCGTAGAAATACCGGTACCAAATGACCGCGGCCGCGGGCACGACGAGCCAGGCGACCGCGGAGGGATCCCCCTGCACCAGGCGCTCAAACCAGCTCGGCTCTTCGTAGCCGCCTTCGTCGCCCTCGGCGAGCATTTGCCGGAAGTGTGGGCCGAGCTCGTCTTCGAGCACTTCACGGCATTTGACACGCTCGGACTCGCCATCGACGATTTTCCGGCAGACACGATTCCAGTCGGGTAGCGAGTGGCGCATCCTCCGAGCATACCAGCCGGCGAGGTCAGCGGGTGAACGCGAAAATGCTCAGCCCCGAAGCGACCACCAGCCCGCCCAGGAACACCCACATCGAGGAGGTGCGACGGCGCAGGCGCGGCGCATTCTTGTCTTGCTCGGTTCTGGAGTCCGCCAGAGCGGCCCCAAGCTTCAAGGTCGCCTGCTCTTCCAGCGACACCGCGGCGCGCAGGTGCTCGACCTCGCTCTCCCGGATCATGAGTTCGTCGTCTGCGCCGGACAGATCCACGATGCACGTTTTCAGGCGGGAGTCGTCCTGCAGGTGGCGCCGTTGAAGCCAGACCGGGATCCACAGCCCTTGTTCACCGGTGAGCGGGTGCAGGATTGGAAAAGGCGCGCTGTACACGGCCTCTTCGACAGAAACCTTCGCATCTTGGGCGGACGCGAACGGGGGTCGCGCGTTCACGCCATATAGAACACCCAGGACCATGATGACCGCGCGCGTAGACATGGATCCAGCGTACCCGAATGCGCAGGGAGCGCCCGTTCAGTCGTTGTCAGGAAGCTTTTTGAGCGCCATTTTCAAATACGCCTCGCCAACCTCCCGCGGACTGAGCGCGGAGAGTTGCCTGCGCTCCTTGTCCCCTTGTTTGCGCACCATGGATCGAACCGCTTCCAGTTTGGCCACCTCTTCGCCTTTCACGGCGGCGACCTGCAGGTGCGTTGCAGCGATGCCCTGGTCTCGGCTGACCTCCGCACGCGCCCTTGCGGCTTCGACAGCGACCTTGGCAGTCGCGATCTCCCCTTCTAGCCGTCGACCGCGCAGAAAAAGCACGAAGATGGCAGCGGCAGCTCCGAGCGCTGCCCACAGACCGACGGGGACGGCACGCAGGCGCGCGTAGAACCAAATCACGACGCAGGCCGGATGCTGTCGAGCGCTCTCTTTGCGCTCTCGGCTGCCTCGGCGTTGTATTCGAGCGCGATCTCATGGTCTGCGAGGGCCTCTTCGAGCCTGACTTCGACCGCCTTGAGCCGCGCCAGGCTCTCCTTTCGAGACCTCTTCGGCGGGGCCAGGCTGTTGGTGGGGCGTAGGCTTTTCAAAAAACTCATGGGAACCGCCGATCGTTCAGTTGGTCGACCTCTTTGACCATGCGTTGAGTGATCTCCGTGTTGTCGATGATGGCCTGGGTGCCCGCAGCCATCGTGCTCAGTACACGCTCGATATCCGCCACGCGCTTCTCTTGGCACGCTTCGGCCTTGCGCGTCTGCGAGTATGCAAACCACAGCGCAATCGCCGCCACAATCCCTAGAACGCCGTGTTCAAGCAGTGGTCGGATCAACGCTTCCATGGGAGCCCTTTCAGTCGGTGGCGCACACCGCACCCACAAAGCGTGGGCCGCGTTCGGTATCCTTCACACACGCCCAGCCGCGACTTGTAGCCTTGCGGTTCGCAACTTTTCTCGCGCCCTCGGGGCAATCGCAACCCGTCCAGTCAGCCCGAACCTTACGGTGTCGGCGTTTCGGCGCCTTGGCCCCCTTGCAACGGGCGAAACGACCTTGAACGCGGCAGACGGGCATCTGTGGTAGTATAGATGCAAAGGGCCCCCCGGCGCACACCCAAACGGGGCTGAACGGGCGGCCGAGGGGCTGGGGACACCAGCAAGGAAGTTCCCGCTTGGAGCATAGCCCGGCATGCGCCGAGATTGCCTAGTTTTTTCGGTCTGCGGGAGGGAAGACCGAGCGTGCGCGGATATTCCAAGAAGTGCGTTCGATGTCGCTGAACGTGAGGTGCTCTCTGCCGATGCGATGTCCGAGCGTGCTCAGGTAGTTGCGTAGCATGTCGTACGCCACGCGCCCTTGCGGCTGTTGCAAGTAGGTCGCCAGGGTCTTGTGTCCGGCCCTTTTCAATCCCTGTGCTGACGATGCTGCATCGGGTGCTACACGTCTTGAAAGTTCGGTGAGGTTCTCATGAAGGTTTTGCTTCAAGTCCCGCGCCGGGTATGGGAAGGCCAGTAATATTTGGAGCGTTTTGGCTCGTACCTTCTCTTCTTTTTTGTGGGACGCCGTATCGAGCTCCGAAAGCAGTGCGCCCCACTGCTCTATTGTGAGAGTCTCGGGAGCAGGCCTAGACACACCGCGCAGCGTTGCGATGCCTTCAAGTGCGTTGCTCTGGCGAGGCGCCGAAAGCGGACTGAAACGCTGCGCCATGCGGATGACGAACGTCGTTGGAGCTGCAGGCGGATGTTCGTGCGCCCACGCGGACAGTCTGCGCAGCACGTCTGCGTAGGGCTCGACGTCTCCGCCTTCGTGGAAGACCTCGAAGGCGCGGCGCGTGAGCCTCACGGTCGATTTTATTGTCGCGGGGGCGTACCCCTGGGCGTGTAGCCACGGCTCAAAGTCCATCGGTGCTCAGTTGTCCAAAGGGTCAGGGTCGGAACCTTCGACGGGAGACCCGACGATAAGCACCCCGTCGGGGGTAGACGGCGCGCCTTCTTCATCCAGAGGACCGCAGTACAAAACACCCCCGTTGCAAAGTAGCGTCGTCGCAACTTCCTCCGGCATCTCGAAGCGGTATTCGCCGATCTTTTCCGTCATATGCCTCTCTATTTTTTGCGCACGCCACAGAATCTTGGCGAGCGCAGCGATGAGCGCGGGCGTCCTGATCTCGTACTCATAGACGCCGATCTCGGTAGTGAAGGTCACCGTGGGGAAGCCTTGAGCCGCCATGTGCAGCGTGATCGCGTCTTTCACGGTCAGTTCTTCCCGCGAGAGTCCCGCGACATCTTGGGGTGATGGCAGAATAGTCCCGCGTAGCGGCGCATCTGTCGCAGAGCTAGTACGCGCTCCCTGCGTTGGGCTTCGGGCAGCGCGTCGAGGTAGCGCTGCATCTCGACCTCGCGCTGCTGCAGCCGCGTCTGTGCGTCGTCCTCGTGTTGAACGCGCTCGACCTTGGTAGGCGCTTCAGTTTTGGTTTTTGTTTCGTCCTGAGAGGTTTCCATGTTCTTGTATTTTTCCTTTTCTACGCGTCTTCGTCTGTGGGGGAGAGCTTGGATGTTCTCCCGTTTTGCACGCAGTTTCCGCACAGAGACGTATCCGTAGTTCGGACCCAGCCGCAGGCTTTGAGGATTGCATCCAAGTCCTCGGCATTCTGCGCAATGACTGTCCTGGCGCACGGGTACGTTCTACCGAGCGTGTACATTGAGTAGGTCACACGTCCGTCGCAGCGCTCTCGAACTTCGTGAAATCGCGTCATGGTGCACTCCTCGGTGTGCAACCTATCACAGGGTAGGTCTCCAGGTGATCCCCGACAAGCCGGAGATGGATTCAAAGGCCACGTCGACCCACGCGCAGAACGCTTCCAAGATGTAGTTGGTTCGAGGGTTCGGTGCCATTTTTAGAGGGCGAATGTCGACGCCAATCTGTGTGTCTTTCAGGTCTCGTTCAACGTCTGTGGGGCTCCAAGACCATTGGGAGGTCTCGCTGTGGTAGCTCAGTGCGGTGTTTCCGCGCTGGTCGATGAACACCAAGTCTCCGTCTGGGCCCCCCGCGGGGCTCGAACCAACTTTGAATATTGACCCAGGAGGCTCATTTCTGCGGGCGAGTGCGAGCCACAGGTGAAGGCGTGCGTAGGTTGAAAGCGCGCTTCGACGGCTCGCCGGCGTCGTTCGGAAGTTTTCAACGAAGCACACTCCGTCGGGATTCACCGAGAGCAGGTTGCTGCCATCGGAGCGTTGAAAACAGATAGGGCTAAGAGGCGCAGACGTGCGCCCGCACTGCAGTACGATGCCCCCGCCTTTTCCCATGGAACTGAGGATCGTCACTTGTTTCTTTTCGTCCATACTTGCCCCCTTTCTGCAGCAAGGTGCAGATCGTTTGGTAGCGCCTTGAGCAAGCCCAGCAAGGCCTGTCGCGCGTCTGCGGGCGTGCCGAAAACAGAGAGCTCCCGGTGTCGTAGAAGCTCACCAAACACGCAGCGCGTGCACGCGTAGTGTCCGCTGACTTCTATGACTTGTACACCGGGTCCGAACACGCGCCTGCTCTCACTCTCCAACGCTGCGAGTATATTCATGCTTCCTTCTTCCTACGCTGTGACATGTGGCGGCTCACCGTGCTTCGCGCGACGCCGAGCCGCGCAGCGCGATCTTTGAAGGTGTCGAAACCTTCAAGCATGGCTGCCTTGAGCTCGGGGCTCAGGAGCCTGTGCGTGGCCTTGCTGCAGGTGGCCCCCGTGATCTGTCGGTGGCACTCGCCCCGCTTGATGGACCCGACGTGTGCGGGGCTCACGTCGTACTCAAAGGCGATCTCCTCATACGTGCCGTCGGCACGGTAGATCGCCAGCACCTTCTGCTTGCTCAGATTCCTAGACATCTCCTATTTGCTTTCTTCTTGAGAACGTTTTTTGGTTTCATGGTAGTCAAAGGCGCTCACGTCATGCAGTCCGAGCGTGTCGGGTGAGACCGAGTGCAGCAAGTTGTTGTAGACGTACACGTAGAGCGGCACACGCGTGCGTCTCTCGACGAAGTCTATGCCGAGCTCGGTGATGGCCCAGAAGCCTGAGGCGTTGTCGTCCTTGGATCGGTAGTCCCGCGGGACTATGAGCTGCCAGAAGCGCATCTTCGCGTAGTCCCCGGAGCCTCGGGCGTCACAGAAGACGTCTTTGTGCACCCAAAGAGCGCCGCTCTCGGAACGGAACATCTTGTCTGGGTCGAGGTTGTCTGCGTCCGCCCCGCGGGTTGCGGCGTACAGACGCACGAGAGAGGAGACCATGCCTGTGGAGAGTCTGCGGCGGTAAAGCTGCACGCGTTGACCGCAGTGCGGGCAGTCTACAGGGTCCTGCGTAGGGTTGATCATTTGAACCTTTGCTTCCGTTCTGCGTAGCGTCTCGCGCGTTCTTTTTCAATCGCGTTTAGAACCTGAACGTCCCTGGCGGGGTCTCGCAGAAGCATGTTCACGCAGTTCTCTAGATGCCGATCATCCATATCCCGCAAGCGCTTCACAACGCCGTTACTGCTGCGCCATGTCGGTTCGCGCACCCAACTGAGCACCAGCTTTTGCGCACTGCCGAGCGCGTAGACCACGTTGTACAAGAGCCTGTCACGCTGACCGCGACCTCGACTGCGACCGCGACCGCGACCACGACCGTCGCCCCGACCCCGACCGCGACCACGACCGCAACCACGACCGCGACCCCGACCCCGACTCCGACCATGACCTCGACCGCGACCCCGACCATGACCACGCTTCCCGCAACACCGCCGCTTTCATGCCTACGCTCCTTTAGAGTGCGTCCGAAGATCGGACACAAGCCTGTGCCAGTTGTTGCCACTCGCGTCTAAAAGCCATTTCTTAGCTCCATAGCCGTGGCAAACGTCGACAAGAACTCTGTCGTACGTTGGCCCGAAAGAGCAAACCAACTCGCCGTCGTGCTCATTCACAATGCCTCGATTGGATTCGAGGCACCAACCACAATAACGAAGAGCGTTATTTAGCTCTGAAACGCTAAGCTCGTCCAAGTTGACTTCACATAGCATGGCGTTGTACGTCCCCGTGTTGTCTTTTTTCGCGTCAGAGCCTACGAGGCTCTCCCATTTGTCCAACGTGAGCACGTGGTAGCAGCGGTCACCGACCTTGCGCGCCCACTTGCCGCCGTGTTCAAGCCAGTTCATATCGCCCGAAAGCCATTTGAAGCTCCCCAGATCGTCTCTCATCTTCTTGCCCCGTCCTCGTGCAGCGCACGTCGGAACGCGCGAACCGTGAGGCTCGCGAGCTCTACGTGGGCTCACTCGTCCGTTCTTTCGTGTTCGAGTGCTTCTATCAACGCCGCCTTGTTGACCAGAAAACTTTGAACAAGACGTTGCGTGCCGAGAGGCTTGTGCCCGGACACACGGGTACCGTTCACATACAGCGCAAGACACACCGGATTGCTCGTGACCTCCACGAGCACTTCGTCACTCGATCTCTTCGTCGTCGTCCTCGTCATCGTCCTCGTCCTCGTCCTCGTCGCCCATGAGCGCTTCTTCGATGGCCTCCGCCGCAAGGTCCACCGTTTTGAACCTGCCGAAGTAGGTAAGCACCCCGTCTGCCTTTTTCTTCTCGGCCATCTTCAAATGCGGGTCGAGCTCCCACACGTCATAGGAGGTCTTCACGACCTTGATCGCGGCGTAGTGGTGCCAGACTTCACACTCGTCACACCAGACTGTGATGGTCCAGTCGTCGGTGACGCCGAGCCGCCCCATTGCGGAAGGTTTCACCAGGACCACTCCTCAACGACGCGCGTGTGCCTTTCAACGGGCACGTCGTCATAGGTGCGCG
>Ga0105050_10004499_pt1 | contig 18571 bp, 16 predicted proteins | sample FRY01_FD_78088 | JGI IMG/M metagenome (GOLD analysis project Ga0105050, IMG submission 78088) | Freshwater microbial communities from Lake Fryxell liftoff mats and glacier meltwater in Antarctica - FRY-01 | ecosystem: Environmental > Aquatic > Freshwater > Ice > Glacier meltwater ... | reverse complement strand
TGTGTTTGCCAGCCTTTCAAATTAAACCGCAACGGCAAGCGCAACTATTTTACCCACGCAGTAGTTATGAACATTGCCCGCACTGGTTTTGAACAACACATACATGGCGCGGCCTACGATGTATTATGGCAAGACTAATTGTAATTGTGGTACTTTTAGTAGCATCAAGCTTTGGGTTAAATGCCCAAAACCTGGTGTTAAACCCCAGTTTTGAGCAAATAGATACCTGCTACAGGGATGCTTTTGGCGGAGACCATTATATAGCGAAAAATTGGACCGACCCTGATGACAAATCATCTGATTTTTTTCATCCATGTGCCCCGAATTATTTTTTTGGTTCGGTACCTGACAATACGTTCGGTTTTCAATATCCCCGCACCGGTTTAAGCTATGCAGGGTTTGTATTTACTTTAGATTTAGACCCCAATAGTCAGATAAAAGCCGGTGCAGAATACATTCAGGGTCAGTTAAAAAGCCCTTGCAACCCGGGCATAAATACAAGCTGCGGTTTTATTACAGCTTGGCGCGCGACAATGTGTGCTGGACCAACAGTGTCACCAATAACCTGGGCGTTACTTTTACAGATACTTTTACCAATACACCCTACTATTTTAGTAGTACTTTTTTGCCGAAACCCACCTTATTGTACAGCAATTTTTTAGATTCTGATGATGTATACTGGCATCCAATGGAATTTACATTTACCGCCACACAAACAGCCAATTATTTTATTGTAGGTTTTATGGATACGGCTACCATGAAGTTTCATAAGCTGAATGATTGTAATAACAAAGTAAAAACTTTATACCTGTATGTAGATGATTTTAGCTTGGTAGATTTAACCAATCCGCAAGCAGAAATACCGGAATATGGCAATGTATTTACCCCAAACAATGATGGGAAAAATGATACCTATTTAACCTATTGGGAGGTGGACCCACCAGAAATTTTTCATTTACGCATTTACAACCGCTGGGGCGAAAAATTGTTTGACACCCAAGATCCGCTTTATGGTTGGGATGGCACCACAAATGGCAGTGTTTGTCCGGAAGGAACCTATTTTGCCCTTATTGAATATGCTACAATAGATGGGGAAAAGAGGGCTACTACTCCTGTTATGTTATTAAGATAAGCCTAGAACTGGTAGTTGCTATCTCAAAACGCCAAATTTCATTTTCGCGGTAGACCAATGCTTTGGGATCTTTACCGCTATAATTTCTAAAAACGAATGAATCTGAAGGTATGAAATAAGAATTTTTTACTTCAAATAAAATTTTAGGAGTGTAATCTTTTGTACAAGATGCGCTTGCAAGTAACACATAAGCAAAGATGGCCTTTTTAAAATTCAACACCACAAACCAATTTAATACCTGAATACTGAGGATAAACCTGTGTACAATAATTTTTAGATCCAATTTAGTAGGAGGTAATTGAACTAAATGGTGAATCGGAAATTGATGCGTAATAATCTATTCCCAACAATAGCTTAGATTTTGAATTGTCAGAAAATGATATTTTCTTTTGAAATCCAAAAGTAAAATTTCCAAAAAAAAAACTGTTATACTTTCAATATTCAGTATTGGATTTTACCGTTCTATCTTCTTTGCCATTGCTAAAATAAACAAATTTTTGTTCAGGATAATTGTCGAAAATTTGTGTAATTAAAACAGACTCAAAGCCAACAATGTAGAACGTTTCATTCTTGTTGGTGCTGATAGGGAGGCGCCATCCGAATTTTAAAGGAACAGAAATATAATTCACCTCTACAAATTTATTGATTGAGGCAAATTCCCTATCACTATTCACAAAATTATTATACAGCACTTGATATCTAAATGAGTTCCAACCTATGCCACATGAAAATAAAAACTTTTGGTTAAACACCTTTTTACAAGCATTTATCTCAAATCCATAGTCAATGTATGGATTAAAATAAGTCGATTGAAATTGATTGTTAAAGCCCGCAAACATAGCAGAAGATTTTACATGATTTTTTATTGCCACTATGTTCATATTTATTTTGCAACCATTTTTAGCACTGTCTTGTGCATTGGAAAACAAACTGAATGGTAATAAAATTAGGAAACATATAGCAATTACCCTGACTTTCAAATTCATAAATTAATTTATTGTGACTTTAAACTTACAATTGCCTGAAGCAACAATAATCTCACTTAACAATTGACCAGGATGTGCAGGATCATTCCAGTCCAGCGGTAATATTTCTTTTCCAGCATAAAAAAAATCCCAAGGCAACGCGTTATTAGCATCGTCAGTATAAAATTCAATTTTATTGCCACTGGTTAACGTTGCCATATGTTTTGATTTCCACGTTTGACTGTTGCTTATAGCTACTCCATTCCATAATGGACCAATTATCCATCTTTCTTGACCCAAATGATCCTTTTCATTTTCAGATTTAAATTGCCCTTTTTAACATGCTAAAATAAAAAGCATTAATAATACAGATAAGGAAATAACTCTAGATAGGTTATTCATTTTACAAGATAACAGAAATATTATTATAATTCCAAATTGAAGCACTTGAACCACCACCTAATCACTCCAACTTCTCTATTTTAATAATATTTTCTATTTGATAATCCAAAGACGGATCGTATTCGGTTTTTAAATCGTGCCCATAAATGCTACCAAAGGCTTGCCAAAAAATAGTTTCACCAGAACCACGGTAGTTTTTCATGATTTCCCAAGTTGTTTTACCCGTTTCTCGGTGAATGAGTTTCATCAAAACCTTGCCTTCCTCAATGGTCATATCTTTAAGCTGGGCGGAATACAAATCCTTTAAGCTCTGTTCGCACAACTTGATGTATTTTTTCTTTTCTTTTTTGGTCTTTTTTAACGCCAAATTGTCTTCCATTACCCGCATTTTGTATGCAGCAAGTTTGGCATAAGGCATCACTTTGCGTACCCGTCGTTTTAGCAATTGGTAATCTTTGATTTTTTGGTCGTCCATACCGGCACTTACCAAAATAGGGTCAAACACCTTAATATCGGTAAATGTATCTCCGTTTAAAATTTTCACCTTTCCTGTGTCGGATTGGGCAGAAATAGCAGCCAGAAAAATAAAAGTCAAAAGAAAGAGTCCACTTTTCATCTTATAACTAAATTCAAAACGCGTGCCAGCGATTTATATTGTGGATTTAACCCCAAACAGTGGCCTAAGTTTTTTGCCCAACAAAAACATCCAAAGTGCGCCAATGAACACCAGGAAAATAGAAATCATTTGCGCTTGGGAGAAACTGGTAGAACCAATATGGTAAAGACTTGTGCCATGCTCTCGGATGCTTTCTATGGCGAATCTTTCTACCCCTGCAAATATCAAATACAAGGCAAACATGTTGCCAGCAGGTAAATTTTTCATGCGAAAGACCTTCCACATAATAAAAAACAAAGCCACTCCCATTAGAGCCTCGTATAACGGAGTAGGGTAAACCGGGATCATCAATTGGTAGGCATAATCGCCTGTAAAACCAGGCACTTGCACCATATCTGCGGGTGGGTAATTCCCTGTTCCCAAAACATTGTGCGGATAGGTATATGCCCAAGCCCAATCTGGCATTGCGGCAAAAGGCTTGGGGCGGGTATTGGCTATTCCCCAATCGCCGTCACCACTAAAATGGCAACCAAATCTACCCAAACCATAGGAAAGCATCATTGCGGGCCCACCGGAATCAAGAATGTGCAGCAGGTTCAATCCTTTTCGATAGCAATAAATCAAAACTCCGCCAGCGCCACAGATCAACCCGCCATAAAAGGTCCAACCACCGCTGCTAAAAATTTCACTTACTATTGTAGACCATTGCAAATGAGAAGGATCTTCTAAAATATGGAAAATTTTTGCACCCAAAAATCCGCTAATTAAGGCAATGGTGGTAATGGTTCCCATGTGGTATGAGGCATCCATTTTCACCACTTCCGATTTCGGTTCGGAAAGTCGCTGTTTCAAATCAGCCCTATACCTAAAGGCCATAACTATAGCGGCAGAAATTAGGCCAAAAACCCAACTGCCTTCGGCATTGAAAATATGCTCTTGGGGCAAAAAATCTGGCCCCGCATTGGCAGCCAACCATATTACTTTGTATCCAAAAAGGAAGGCCAACACCCCGTTAAAAACATGGTCGAAAATAGGAATGGGTTTGCCAATGATAGTGGTTACATCCGTATACGGCAATAAGCCCAAATTGGTTTTTCTGCTCATTTCCAATTGCATAACTCTAAAAGCCGCAGCTATGGAAATTGCCACAAAAAAGCCAAACGTATTGACAACTTGCAACCAGCCTAGGGAGATACCAAAGCTATAGTTGAAAAAATGATAGAGGGTTGGAAACACGCCCGCAAGTTAGGTCTTATAAAGTTTATATTAAAAGCAATTTCGTTAAACCCGGGGGTTTTCAATGCCTAAGCATTTCAACAGGAATCGAAACCTCTACAGTACCGTTGCCCAATATCCGATCTAGACGTACATTCACAATTTCATTCACCAACAATGGATCGTAATCCGCAGTTACTTTGATATAATTGTCGGTAAATCCGTGCATTTTGCTCCCTTTTTCTTCCATTTCAAACAATACGGGCCTTTCTGTGCCAATGTATTTTTGGTAAAAAGCCATTCTTTTTTTCTCACTTAAAATGCGCAACATTTCAACCCTTTTGCCCCGTTCTTTCAAGGGTACTATGTCTTTCATTTTTTTGGCTGTGGTATTCGGCCTTTCGCTGTATGGGAAAACATGCAAATACGTAATTTCCAATTCATTTAAAAATTGGTAGGTTTTTAAAAACTCTTCTTCCGTTTCTCCCGGAAAACCCACAATTACATCCACGCCAATGGCACAATGCGGCATTAATTTGTTGATGGTTTCAATTCGTTGCAGGTACAAATCACTTTCGTAGCGCCTGCGCATGTTTTTTAAAATTGTATCGCTACCACTTTGCAATGGGATATGGAAATGGGGAACAAATTTCTGGCTTTCAGCCACAAATTCAATAATTTCAGGAGATAGCAAATTTGGTTCGATGCTGCTGATTCGGAAACGATCTACGCCTTCAATTTTATCCAATTCTTGAATCAAAGTATAAAAATCTTGTCCGTGGGTTACACCAAAATCACCTAGATTTACCCCTGTTAAAACAATTTCTTTGGCGGAACCTTCGGCTACTTTTTTCACTTTTTCAACCGTATCAAAAACGTTTGCACTGCGGCTCGATCCTCTGGCCAAGGGTATAGTACAAAAGGTACAAAAATAATCGCAACCGTCTTGCACTTTCATAAAAGTGCGTGTTCTATCGCCTTCACTAAAACCTGGTATAAACACATTGGTTTCTTTAATCGGGGCATTGAAAATCAAGGCCTTTTCTTGTTTTACCAAATCGGTTAAATGCAGGGGTAAATTGAATTTTTCTGCTGCGCCTAAAACAAGGTCTACCCCAGGAATGGAGGCGATTTCTTCAGGCTTCAATTGGGCATAACAACCCATAATTACTACATATGCATTGGGGTTGTAGCGCAGCGCTTCACTCACTACTTTTTTGCATTTTCTATCGGCATGGTCTGTAACACTGCAAGTATTGATTACATACAAATCTGCGGCATTTTTAAAATCTGTAATTTCGAATCCATGCTCTTTCATTTGCCTCCCAACGGTGCTTGTTTCGGCAAAGTTGAGTTTGCAACCCAAGGTATAAAAAGCTACAGAATATGGCATTTAAACTGCAAAGATAATACAGCTATGGAAGAGAATACCTATTAAAATAAAACCGCAAAATCTAAATTCCACGTACCGATGTTTTTGCCTGTTCCTGTAACTGGCAATAAACCTGGCAAATGAAAATCGTTGTTCATATTAAACAAACTGTATTTGAAAGAAATTTGATACCCTGCAACCCTACCGCGGGTTTGATATGCAATAACAGCCTGAATGTCAAAAGGTTTCAAGGGCAACTTGCTCCAAGTTTCTAAATAGGAATCGCGCTGGGCCGGAATTTTTTCATCCCCAATATACACAATAGATCTTAAAATGTAGCTGCAGGTAGCACCTATTTGAAGCACCTTGTTTGTGCTTGCCCTTGGGGCGCTTAATCTATAATTGATGAGCAATGGAATGTCTATTGTTATCAATCCGATTTTGGTATATGCAGTATTCCCACTATCGCTATTGTTAAAATTACTGCCCCTAAATCTAGCCTCTAAGCCAGTTTGCCAATTTATTTTCCTTAAAGTATCTTTTCCGTGCAAAAAAAGCCCAGCATTAAAACCCATCAATGGAGTTGGTCTTTTTAATTCCTTGCCATAAATACTGCCTATGCCAATACCCAATTTTAAACCCAAATTTGAACGCGCATTAATCTCTTCATCCGTCCAAAGTTGGGCATTGGAGAATTGGGGTGCCATGCAGAACAATATGAATATATATTTCAAGAACCTCATTCGTTTATTTGTTTCCCTTTTAGTGCAGCAGCCACAGCAATGTCCATGAGTCTTTCTGCAAAAGGGCGGGTATAATCATTTAACGCATCCATGGTACCTAGTATTTCGTCTTTAGAACCTTTTTTTAGGATATTTTTTAAGTTAGACACCAATTCCATGGTTTTAGCTGCCTCTGTTTCTGAAATTAGTAATTTATTCTTATTTACAAATCGTTCTGTGGCATAAATTATCTGTTCAGCCTCAGTTTTGGCCTCTATTTGCATGCGCTTATCCATATCTGTCTTTGCATTTTTCATACTCTGCAGCAGCATTTCTTCTACCATTGCATCGGTAAGTCCATATTGGGGAATTACATCAATTTGTTGTTGGATACCACTTCTCAACTCCTCTGCACTTACTTTCAATATTCCATCTGCATCGATGATAAACCCAATTTCAATTTTCGGCATGCCGGCTGGCATTGCAGGAATATTCTTTAGAACAAACTCGGCCAATTTTCGATTTTCTGTTACCAATTCTCTTTCTCCTTGAAAAATATTGATTTTCAAATTGATTTGTCCGTCTACCGAAGTTGTATATTGCCTAGCAGCCCTCACTGGTATGCGGCTATTACGGGTAACAATCACGTCCATTAAACCACCCAGGGTTTCAATACCCAAAGAAAGAGGAGTTACATCCAACAAAAGTATATCACGCCTGTTGCCTGCCAAAATATCTGCCTCAATGGCTGCACCTAATGCCACAACCTCGTCTGGATTTAAAGAATCATCTATTCTTTTGCCCACAAATAATTTTTGCAGTTCTTGTTTTACCAAAGGAATTCGGGTACTTCCACCCACCAAAACTACTTCATCCATATCGCCTGCATTTAAACTGGCATCTTTCAACGCCAATTTTGTGCTATTCATGGTGCGCTGAATGATTGGCGAAATCCAATGTTCAAATTCTGAGGTGGTAAGATTGCACGCATATTGTTTTCCCTTTAGCTCAAAATGAGATGTAAAACTTTTGGCTCCATTACAAATTTCAATTTTTGCTTTCTCTGCCAACAATCGAATGGTTTGGTTTTCGTTGGAGCTCATTTCGCGTAAATCCAATTTGTGTCTTAGGATCCAGTGTTGGGCAATTTCCCTGTCAAAATCATCTCCACCCAAGTAGGTATCTCCCCTGGTAGATAAAACGTCAAAAATTCCATTTTCAATTCGCAGGATGGATACATCAAAAGTACCACCTCCCAAATCATACACCACAATTTGCTTTTTCTCCGCAGGGTCAATTCCTATACCATAGGCTAAACTTGCAGCAGTAGGTTCGTTCACAATACGCAATACATCCAAACCAGCAAGTTTGCCTGCATCCCTGGTTGCTTGGCGTTGGTTGTCATTAAAATAAGCAGGAACAGTGATAACTGCTTTGGACACTTTTTTCCCTAATGCTACTTCCGCCCTTGTTTTTAATTCTACCAATATCATAGAACTCAATTCAATAGGAGTATAGAATTTGCCATTGACTTCTACCCTAACCAACTGGTCGTTTTGCTCGTCCACAATTCTGTAAGTCAGGAAATTGCTTTTTTCCACAATATCTGCATAGCTCCTACCAAGCAATCTTTTTACACTAAATATTGTACTTTCAGGATGTCTGATTAATTCTTTTTTTGCATTCTCACCCACCCATATTTCTCCATTTGCGGCCATATATACAACCGATGGCACTATGGCAGAGCCTTTGATCCCTATTGTTTCGGCTATCCCAGTTTCTTCATTTACAATGGAGATTAAACTGTTGGTAGTTCCCAAATCTATCCCCACCACCAATTCTGAAGCGATTTTAGCTATTGCACCTTCCTTTATATTAATTCCTATTTTTGCCATTTAGATTTGTAAAATGCTAGGCTTTTTGCCAAATATTTTGCAAAAATACCGTTTCAAAAATGAAATTCCTTAGCATTTCGCAATTATACACAGCATGAATTTGGACAAACATTACCCAAATTTGACAAGAATAAGGCAATTCTTTTACTTTATTGCATGTAACATTATCTAATTTTGCAGCAACTTAAACCAAAAAAAATGAAAAAAAGAATACTTATTGGCTTGTTCATTGCAGGCTTTTTTCAGGCTTTACAAAGCCAAACGCTAAAAAGAGACTCCATCTTTATGGGGGCTGGTTATGCAAACCAAATTTTTTACGATATGGCAAATGGCCAAATAAAATCGGACAAAGTAAACAATTGGGATATAGCCCATACTACAGACGCTAGAAGCAGTTGCATACGAGCCAACCACATGACCGGTTTGCGTGTTTATGCTTATCCAAAAAATACCAATACAGGCTGGGCAAGTTTTGACACTGCCGGTTGGAAAAAATGGTATGCGCGCTACAACAATATACACGAACACGACAAAGGTGCATTTTCATTGGTAGCCAACCATCCAAAATACGATTGGGGAAGCTACGATGCGTTAAGCCACGAAATTGTAGGCGATTCCATTTATTTATTGGCTTGGGCAAATGGCGCTACTTGGGTTAAATTTTTAAAATTTTGGCCTATTAAACAACCCACTTCTACTGATTTAATTTTCAAATACGCAAATGTGGATGGTAGCAATGAAATTACGGATACCCTTTATCAAAGTGCAGCGAATGCGCAAAATTATAAATATTATACATTTGCAGGTAAAGCAAAAAACGTGCGCGAACCAGACAAAGCCACTTGGGATATTACATTTAACCGCTATTATGAGCCCCAATATGATCCTACCAGCGGAACAGTTATTCCGTACCCCACTATGGGCGTAGAAACCAACAGAAACTTAACCAAAGTGGCTCGCTTAATAGGTCCTTCTTTTGCAACCACCCTTGCAGACAGTGCGGATTTAGCCCGTAAAAATTATCAATCTAAATACACCAACGATTTAACCGCCATTGGCAGCAATTGGAAAATATTCAACAACGGTTTCATTTTAAAAGATACCCAAAGTTACATCGTCAAAGCGGTGCTGCCAGATTCGGTTTATTGGCTCATTCATTTCACAGATTTTGGCGGAAACCCAACTGGGAAAGTTGTATTTGACAAACTGAAATTGCGCAGTAACAATGTGAGTATCAAACAGGAACAGTTGGGTGTATTTAACATTTTTCCTAATCCCGCAAATGGCCAATTGTTTATTAGCTTGGAAAATAGCAAAGTTTCTAAAGCAATTGTTGAAGTGACTGACTTAACTGGTAAAATGATTGTAAACCAAAACATACAAGTTATTCCAGATTTTGGAGCTTATGAATTACCTATTAAAAATTTGAAATCAGGTATTTATTTGGTATCTGTAAAATCTGGTGACAATATTTTAACCCAAAAATTGGTTGTTGATTAAATAAGAATTGCAAACCCGATATTATTTACATACCGTTTTTGTTTTTATACTGCTTTGCGCACAGGCTTTGGTAGGACAAATTCCTACACAGCCGGTGCGCAAAGTGCATGTAATTGATGAAGATTATAGCAAAGTTGTTATAGGTATATTGGTTGTTGCTGATTTCAGTCCAAACGGACCCATTATTGAGGGCAAAACGGATAGTTTCGGTAATTTTTACTTTACACAGAACGGTGCATTTAAACTTTTCATTCCCACGCGTGAAGACAATGCATACTCTAGGTTTGAAGGGCTTTACAATGGTGCCGAAAATGAAATTTCTGTGATCCTTAAAAATACGGATATACGAACCAACCCTATCACAGTTACCGCTACATTTGGACCTAGACCGGTTTCTAAAAACCCTTACATAGTGCAAGTGATCACCCGCGATAAAATAGACAAAATGGGGGCGCAAAATTTGGCCGAAGTGTTGCAAAATGAAACCAGTATTCAATTAGGACAAGATCAAGTTCTTGGAGCCAGCGCCATCATGCAAGGCATTGGCGGGCAAGACATTAAAATATTATTAAATGGGATTCCAGTAATTGGAAGGGTAAATGGAAATATTGATGTAACCCAAATACCCATTTCCAATATTGAACAAGTTGAAATTATTCAGGGTCCTATGAGTGTGGTTTATGGTACCGATGCATTGGGTGGAGTAATTAACATTATAACCCGCACACCAACTGGAAAAAAATTCACAGGTCGTGCATCGGTATTTATAGACAATTTAAGCAATTACAATTTTGATGGCACCTTAAATAGCCGCATTAAGCAATTTAAAACAAAGAATTACATTCCACTTTCTTTTAATTTTGGGAGGTATTTTTTTACGGGTGTAGACTTCGATCCAGCTACACGCGCGCTAGATTGGAAACCCAAAACAAAATATTTTGCTGATGCATCGGCATTCATTCACAATGAGAAATCTACGCATAGAATTACCAGCTCCTTTTTTACAGAAAAACTCACCGATTGGAGCAATGCTGAATACAATTTAACAACTACATTGGGATACAATAGTTTTTACTACACATCACGTTTCGACAATTCCATACACAGTGTTTTTAAAATAAACAAGACAAGCAGGTTTGAATGGCAAAATGCATTCAACATATATGCGCGCGCTAAAACCACCATTAAAAGAGACCTTGTAAGTGGTTTTGAAAAACCGTACCGGCCCGAGGACCAAGACACCACTACTTTTAAATATTTCAATTCTCGCGGAATTTATAGCCAATATTTAGAAACTTCCAAAACCAATTGGATTGCAGGCTACGATTTTGTGCAAGACCATGGATTGGGCAAACGGATTCCTGCCGATAATCCTGGTATTACAGATATAGCACTATTCGGATCTTTTGAATATGCCCCAACCAAACAATGGGAAATTCGCCCAAGTTTGCGCACCATTTACAACAGTAGGTTTGGGAACCCCATTTTTGAAAGTCTTTTTGGAAACAATTTAAAAATTGCACCTTTAATTCCGAGTATCCAAGTTAAATATAATTTGTCAGAACATTTGTCCTTTCGGGGTTCATTTTCCAAAGGGTTTAGAGCTCCAAGTTTAAAAGAACTTTTCTTCTATTTTGTGGATGTAAATCACAATGTGCATGGCAATGAAAATTTAAAAGCAGAAACTTCAGACAATTATATTTTGTCATTCGATTACCGCCATAAATTACCAGCAGGTATGGGAACTGTTTTTGGATTTTCGCTTTACAACAATATCATTAAAAACAAAATAAATTTGGCCTTGTCTGATGCAAGAACCAATCTGTATACTTATATCAATATTGGCCGTTTTCGTTCACAAGGATTGAATATTAATTTTGAATTTTTTACCCGCAGATTCAATTGGAAATTTAGCAGTACCTTTTTAAATGTGGTGGACTTATTAGAACAAGCAGATACTTTTAACCAAAAATATTATATCAATGGCCAAGTGACCATGAATTTTAGTTACAAATTTCCAACCCAAAATTTAACGGTAAATTTATTTAGCAGGTACACCAGCCCTACCAATGGATATACCGAAAACAAAGAACGCTACGTAATTCAAGGATATTATTTAATGGATTTGACGGCACAAAAAACATTTAACAAATTTAAAAACGTGAGTCTCTCTGCAGGCGTAAAAAACCTATTGGGAATCACCACAGTTAACAGCACTAGAGTCATCAACAACAACCCACACAGTCAAGAAGGTTTTAATATATTTATTACACCAGGAAGAACCGTATTTTTACAAATAAATTTTAATTTAAGCGCAGGCAAGTGAACAGGTATTTATTCATAACAATCAGTTTATTGATTTTCATTTTTAGTGGATGTGAAAAGAAGGAAAAACTATGGCCCAAAATTATAGTTCCAGCCGGCATACAAACCCAGATTTTTGGACTGGGGGAAAATTACGAAAACCAGATTTGGTTTAACATTGCCGATCAAAAAACATGGTCAAACTTCCATTCAAATTGGGAAATTGCTTTTGGATCCGGCCCGAACAATGAAATTGTTATTAATGGCGGCAAAAATGGAAATATAGGAGTTCATGAATTTGCAATGTCCCGGTATAATGACTTCACAAAAGTAAATATTTCTGGGATACCGGCTCTAGATTGGAAATTTGACAACCCTTCTGGCCAAGCAGACTCCATGGCTTTTAATGCTTGGTGTAATCCAAATGGTTCCGGTGGTTTTTTGGGCAAAAACTCACTTTATCTCATTGACCGTGGAGACGACAGTATGGGAAACAAAAGATATATTCAATTAATTTTGCACTCAAGAATTGGGGGGAATTACCACTTTTCGTGGAATTATGCTTTGGATACGGCACAGGCAAAACACGATGTATACATAAATCCTTCATTGTCAAAAAATTATGTCTACTACAATTTTGGCAAAGCAGATACTGTAGAAAACGAACCTACAACGAACAACAACTGGGATTTGGTTTTTACCACCTATAAAAAATTCATTCCCGACCCTTCCAATGGCAACAAACCATATCCTTACGTGCTGCGAGGTGTGCTTTATAACCCAAATGGGGTAAAAGTGTATGATGTCCCAAACGTGGGTTTAAACACTTGGGAACAATTGGATTTGTTGTATGCAAAATCAATTACATGCAGCACCATCCGCGATGAAATTGGCTACGATTGGAAAATATGGAATATGTCTGCCAATAAATACACAATGGCAAATAAAATTTACATCATTAAAGATACCAAAGACAATTATTTTAAATTCAAATTTGTGGATTTTTATGATGACAATGGCAAAAAAGGTTATCCAAAAATGGCTTGGGAATTGTTAAAATAAGATATATTCCCACTTTTTAAACCTAATTTCGCGGCCGCTTTTTAATATGCTTCACTTAAGAACATTCTTTATTTTATCTATCATTGGCGTTAGCTGTGGCAACAATCAAACCGCTGCAAAACTTGATAAATGGCATTGCATTACCCCCAACAAAGAAGAGAAACATTTCAAGTCCTTGAAACAACTTACTTGGGGTGGTGACAATGCAGAAGCCTATTGGAGTCCTGATGGAAAACGCATTACATTTCAAAGCAATTACAAAGCCTGGGGCCTAGAATGCGATCAAATTTTCAGCGCAGCCATTGAGTCTTTTGCCGACAGTGGCTACAAACCCAAACTGATAAGCACCGGTGCGGGCAGAACTACTTGCAGTTATTATATGCCAGACAATAAGCATATCCTATTTGCAAGTACACACAAAAGCAACGCTGCTTGCCCACCAGAACCCGACCACCAACACGGTTACATTTGGCCAGTTTACGATGCTTTTGACATTTACGTTTCCGATCAATCGGGTAAAATCGTAAACCAACTTACTGACACAATGGGTTACGACGCCGAAGGCACTGTCTCTCCAGATGGAAAGAGCATTGTTTTCACCAGCACCCGCAGCGGCGATTTAGAACTATGGATAATGGACATAAACGGTAAAAATCCACGTCAGATTACCAAAGATTTGGGTTACGACGGAGGTGCTTTCTTTAGTCCTGATAGTAAAAAGTTGGTTTTTCGAGCATCGCGCCCCAATACCGCTGAGGATATCAAACATTACAAAGGTTTATTAGCCAAAGGCATGGTAGAGCCCACTGCGATGGAAATATTCACCATCAATGTAGATGGAACCGACCAAAAACAAATTACCCATTTGGGAAAAGCCAATTGGGCGCCCTTTTACCATCCTAGCGGAAAGAAAATTCTTTTTAGCAGTAACCATGCTTCAGTTAAAGGGTATGATTTTCAGTTGTACCTAATCAATGAAGATGGCACAAGCTTGGAGAAGGTAACCAATGAAAGCAAATTCAATGCATTCCCTATGTTTTCTCCTGATGGTAAATATTTGATTTTTAGCAGCAACCGAAACAACGGCGGCACCCGCGCTACCAATCTTTTTATTGCCGAATGGAAAGACTAAATTTGTAAAAAGATGCTCGTAAAATCCGATGCCATCTTGCTTAAAAAAACCCCTTACGCCGATAACTCAGCAATACTTCACATTTATACCCGCAGCCATGGCATGCAATCGTTTATTGCCCAAGGCATGCACGGGAAATCTGGGAAAGCGGCCATGCTGCAGCCCGGCAATTTATTGGAACTAATTTTCTATTTCCAATCCAATAAAAATTTAAAACGCATCAAAGAAATGCAGCTCATGCAAGGGTTTCGGGGTTTCGACCAGAATCCAGTGCGCCTTCAAATTCTTATGTTTTGTTTAGAACTTTCCTCAAAATGCCTGCCCGAGGAGCAAGAAGACCTGCATACTTTTGATTTTATTCGAGACCAATTGTTGAATTTGGCGGAAGAGACAGAACTTACTTGGTTTCCTGTGCAATTTCTGCTGAAGTTTGCCAAAATAAATGGCCTGGGATTGCAACTCCCTATAGATGGGAAAAAAGGCTTTCAATTGGAAACTGGCACTGCCATTTTTAGAGATACCCGAATGAATCCAATGCAGCATTTGGAAGAAAATGAAATCATGACCTGCAAAGTTTTAGAAACGGGCCACATTCCTCAAATGACGATTGAAGAAAGACGCACACTCACAGAAAAGCTACTTTATTATTTTAAAGTGCACCTTTTCCCAGAGCAAGAGTTAAAGAGTTTTCCTATTTTAATGGAAGTTTTGGGGTGAGGAGATCTCTATTTTAATAATTTGTTGAGTTTTTTTTAACAACTAACCAAAGTGATGCAAGTCAAATGATCCTGTTTTAAATTTCCAACAACATCCCTACAGCCATTTCCACCATATCCTTGCTCCCTATAAACAACGGAACGCGCTGGTGTAATTCTGTGGGCACCACTTCCATGACCCTTTGGGTGCCTGTGCTTGCCAAGCCACCAGCTTGTTCTACAATAAAAGCCATGGTATTGCATTCGTACATCAAACGCAGTTTTCCGTTGGGTGTTTTTGCAGTAGGAGGATAGATAAAAATACCCCCTTTTAATAGATTGCGGTGAAAATCTGCTATGAGGCTGCCAATATACCTAGCTCCATAAGGGCGGTGGGTTTCTGTGTCTTTGGCTTTGCACCAAGCAATATAAGCTGCAACACCGGCAGGAAAATCTGCTGAATTGCCTTCGTTTATGGAGAATATTTTACCCGTATCCGGAATTTTCAAATCGGGGTGAGACAAACAAAATTCTTGTAAACTGTCATCCAGGGTAAATCCATTCACCCCTGTGCCCGTTGTGTAAACCAGCATGGTGCTGCTGCCATAAATAAAATAACCTGCTGCAACTTGGTGCACACCTTGTTGTAAACAATCTTCCGTCACTGGCGGGCGACTGGTGTCCGTTCTACGGTAAACGGAAAAAATTGTGCCTATACTTGCGTTTACATCAATATTGGAACTGCCATCCAATGGATCTATACTAATGATGTACTCGCTGTTTTCTCCCCCTTTTACAAAATAGGCATTGTCTTGTTCTTCGCTGATTATCGCACAAACTTCACCACAGCGGCTCAGCGCTGCAATGAATATTTCATCGGCAATAACATCCAGTTTCTTTTGTTCCTCACCTTGAATGTTGGTAGATCCCAAATCGCCTAAAATGTCTATCAATCCTGCTTTGCGCACATCCCTGTTCACTATTTTAGCCCCCAATTCCATTGCACGAAATATGCGGCTAAACGCGCCAGTTGCGTTCTTGTGCAGCGCCTGTTGGTCTGCTATAAACTGTTCAAGGATGATCATTGCCATTGCTTTGTTTTTGAAATTATTGCGCAAAAATAAAGGAAACACTTGGGTTTCACATAGTGCAATAGGCTTTTCCGTTAGGGGATTCCACGATTTTAGTTTTATTTTGCATGGTTTTCCGTAAATTAGTATCCATGAGAATTTTCAAATTTGGCGGTGCATCGGTAAAAGATGCGGCAGGTGTAAAGAATGTTGCAAAAATTCTAAACGAATTTGCAGGTGAAAAGGTGTTGGTGGTTATCAGTGCCATGGGCAAATGCACCAATAAGTTTGAAGATTTGGTACACGCCTATTTTCATGGCACCGGTCAGGCAAAAAATATTCTCAATGAAATCAAAGATTTTCATTACCAGATATTAAAAGAGCTAGACCACAACTCAAGCATTTCTTTGTACAATGACGTAGACAATCTGCTGCTGGAACTTGAATGCTTGATTGAAAATCCGAACAATTTGCCAGACTTCGATTTCGTTTACGACCAAATTGTTTGCTTTGGTGAATTGCTGAGCACCCGCATAGTGAGCAATTATTTAATTACCTGCAATACCAGAAACCAATGGATTGATGCAAGAAATTTTATCATAACCAACAACCGATACAGAGATGGGAAAGTTGATTGGGAAAAAACAGAGCATTTGATAGCCAATAGACTAAAACCTTTGGCAGAAAAAAGCCTGGTAATTTCGCAAGGATTTATTGGCCGAGATAGCCTGAATGCGACGACTACACTAGGGCGAGAGGGCAGCGACTATTCCGCAGCCATTTTTGCCTATTGCTTAAAAGCCAAATCTGTCACCATTTGGAAAGACGTAGCCGGGGTGATGAATGCGGATCCTAAAAAATTCCCCTTTGCCACTTTAATACCAACCTTAAGTTACAACGATTCCATAGAATTGGCTTATTACGGAGCTTCCGTAATTCACCCAAAAACCATGCAGCCTTTGAAGGCAAGAAATATTCCTTTGTTTGTAAAGTCATTTTTAAATACTGGCGATGCTGGAACTGTGGTTTCTGAAACCTCAGCCGAATTAAATGCCCCTTGTTACATACACAAATCCAATCAAGTATTGATGGAGCTGAGTACCCGCGATTTTACTTTTATTGTGGAAGATACTTTGAAAGAAATTTTCACCATCTTGGCAGATCACAAAGTGCAATGCAACATCATGCAAAACTCTGCCATCAGTTTCAGTTTTGTTGCAGACCAAGCTGAAGACCGTATTGTAAAAATTTCAGAGATTTTTCAGCAATTGGGTCTCAATGTTTTGGTACATTCTGGTCTAGAATTATTGACTGTCTACCACGGAGCCACCGCCCAAGTCGACCAATTGATTGAAGGCAAACAAATAAAAATGGAACAACGCACTGGAAAAACCGTGCATTACGTTTTGGCTTAGCAGTTGTCCAAAAGGTCAATATTGCCTCCCAAAATAGAGCAACAACATTCACACAAAGATACTGGCTGCTCTAACCCTCTCCTCGCCACGGCGAAGGGGTGAGAAAAAAACCCTATAACATCGGTTGTTTAAGGAATCGAAAGTATCTGCCCCACCGTAAGGTTATCGCCTGGCAGGTTGTTCTTTTTTCGAATGGCATCCACCGTAACCCCAAATTTTCGGGCAATGGAATATAAGGTCTCCTCCGCCTGAACCGTATAGGTTTCCGGATTTTCATTTTTGGTTTTGGCCACAGGAATTACAATGACTTTTATTTCCATTCCTGGTTTAATTGTTTTTCCCTGCAGGTGATTCCAAGCAATGATTGAATCGACTGGGGTGTTGTATAATTTGCCAATGGAATACAAAGTTTCCCCAGAAATGACAATATGGTATTTGATACTGCGATCCAATTCTGTTCGGGTAGTCGGAGCTTTTGTAGAATCAGTGCCTGATGCTTTAACATTTCTTTTCAACACCAGTATTTGGCCTACTTTCAATCCTTTTCCATCCAGGTTGTTCCACTTTATCAAATCCTCAACCGTCACTCCCCTTTTTGTGGCAATGGAATATAGGGTTTCACCTGTCTGCACCTCATGAAAATTCGCGTTGGGTTTAATTTCAACTTTAGGTTTCTCAATAACGGGTTTTGGCCTCGGAACATCTACGGGTTTTGCATTCGGATCCATAAGAGAGGGTGTATTCTCGTTCTTCTTTCTTAAAGTTAAAACCTCACCTGCCTTCACTTGCTGGCCCGGCTTAAGGTGGTTTTTTTTGTACAAATGCTTTAATTTAATACCGTACTGTTGTGAAATTTCGCGCATTCCCTGCCCTGGCCCAACAACCGCAGTTTCTGCACTGCCCTTTCTTCTTTTGGGTTTTAAATACACAATCTCACCAGGATCCAATTTATCTCCGCGTTTCAAATCGTTGTATTTGTAAATCTGCCAGTTTCCCATATCATATTCCTTGGCAACATCCTCTGGCGTTTGCCCTGGTTTTGCGTAAACCGCAGGTATGCCATTTACATTTACC
>Ga0105050_10004498_pt1 | contig 18571 bp, 21 predicted proteins | sample FRY01_FD_78088 | JGI IMG/M metagenome (GOLD analysis project Ga0105050, IMG submission 78088) | Freshwater microbial communities from Lake Fryxell liftoff mats and glacier meltwater in Antarctica - FRY-01 | ecosystem: Environmental > Aquatic > Freshwater > Ice > Glacier meltwater ... | reverse complement strand
GACCGAGCGTCCTTTGAGGCCGCCTATCTCGCAGCGGTGCATCCGGCGCATGAGCGGTATAACAGCTTTCGGCGGGCGCAGGGCTTGCCCGCGCTGCCGGGTGGTGTGTTCATGGAACCATCGCCGCATCTGAACCTGCTGCTGTCACCCAAGCCGGTCCGCTACATTCGCGCGAGGCCGCTCGACCCGGCGAAGTATCACTATCTCGAAGGCTGCGTGCGGCAAGAGGCGCAATATGAGGTGCCGGTGCTGCCCGCCAATACCGGGCCGCTGGTCTATGTCAGCTTTGGCTCGCTCGGGGCCATCGACACCGACCTGATGCAGCGGATGATCGGGGTCTTTGCCAAAATCCCGGCGCGGTTCATCGTCAATGTCGGCGGCTTTCCAGAGACTTACCGCAACGTGCCCGACAATGTGGCACTGGGGTCATGGTTCCCGCAGCCTTCGGTAGTGGCGCAATGCGACCTCTTCATCCATCACGGCGGCAACAACAGCTTTTGCGAGGCGCTCTATCACGGGGTACCGTCGCTGGTGATGCCCTATTGCTGGGACGGACATGACAATGCGCAGCGGGCCGAGACGACGCGCACCGGCCAGTCGATGCCCCGGACCGGGTGGAGCGACGCGGACCTGCGTGAAGCCATCATCGGGCTGTTACTGAACAAGGCGATGCAACGACGGCTCAGTGCAATCGGCGCAGCGATGCGCGCCCATCCGGGCAACGAGTGCGCCGCAAGCGCGATCCTGCACATGCTGGCGCCAGTCAGCCTGCCTGCCTGAGCCAATCAGTGGCGCGGGTGATGCGGTCACAGCCGGCAAAACGGGCGACCCGCTCAAGTTCCGCCTCCAGCCGGACCAGCCGACCTTTGCCCATGCTCACCCCCGGCTCTGGCCAGAACGCACGCAGGGCAAGCGTCCCGTGGGGTGGGTTGAAACCCACCTTACTGCGGCCTTCCGCCTTGATATCAATGCGTCCGATCAATCGCGCACCTTCGAGGACCGGAAACACATAATAGCCATAACGGCGCTGCGGCTCGGGGACATAAATCTCGATCCGGTAGTGAAACCCGAACAGGCGCTCGGCCCGTTTGCGGTCACGCAACGCAGGGTCAAACGGCGACAGGACGCGCAGGCGGTCCCCCGGTTCCGGCACCGGTTCATCCAGCAGACCGGGGCGGGCAAAGCCGCGGCGCAGGCTGCCATCCGCACCCTCGACAGCCACCTCGATCACGCGTCCTTGGGCCAGCGCCTGCGTACACCATGCCTTTGCCTCCTCGGGAGTGACCAATGCCCAGAACGCCGCAATTTCGCCCGCTGTGGCAAAGCCCAAGCGGTCCAGCGCGCCATTGCAGGCCCAGTCCAGCGTTTCTTCTACATCAAACCGACGCTCCAGATGCTGCGACGGTATCACCCGCTCGGTCAGATCATAGATCTTGCGAAACCCCTCCCGGCGCACAACCGACACCGCCCGGTGCGCCAAAGATATTCCAGCGCGGTCTTGGACGGATGCCAGTCCCACCAGCCGGTCGCGCCACGCGGCTCTCCCTCGGTCAGATCGCCGCTGCCACATTCGCCATGGTCCGAAATCCGCCTGAGCACAGCGTCAGAGCGATGCGCAAAATCCCCCTGCCATTGCTGCCAGCGCGGCGCCAACCGCGCAGCGTCGCGTTCAAACCGCAGCCGCCAATGCGGAAAGAACGCCACCGGAACAACCGACGCATCATGGGTCCAATGCTCGAACACCGCGCGGTCACGCGCCAGCAAGGTATCAAGCGCCTGCGGACGAAAGCTCGGCCTGCGCGACCACAGGATCATGTCATGCGCCCGCGCGACCGTGTTGACGCTGTCGACCTGCACAAAACCGAGCGTCTCGATCAGCCCGCCCAGATCACCCGGCACCGGCCCGCCCAACCCGTGCCGCGCCAGAAACAGCCGGCGGGCGACCGGATTGCGCAGCACCGGCAGACTCATTTATGGCCCCGCAAACTGTCGACCTGGCTTGCGCGGACCTGCCGCATGACCTCGACCAGAAGTGCCGTCAGCAGACCGAAATTCAGCAACCCGTTCGCTGCCGCCATCCCAGAGAGCAGCCGCCATTCCTCTGGCAGCAAAACATCACCAAACCCCAGCGTGGTAAAGGCGACAAGCGAAAAATAGACCGACAGTTCAAGCGTCGCGAATATCTCCAGACTCCATAGCGCGACGGCCCAGATCCACACGCCAGCCGACACCTGCAGCAAAATCCACACCGCCGTGAGGCAAAAGATCAACGTGATCTTTGGCCGGTGCGGCGTGCGGGCCAGCCAGGGGCGATATCGCAGCATGAACATTTCCATGAACCAGAAACTCACACCCGTGATCAGGATCGACAGCAGCATCAATGCCGAGCCGAAGGCAATCTGAACAAACATTCCACGCCGCCTTCGCTGTCGCTGTTTCGCACGATCATAGCGACCCACCCGGCGCGCGAAAGGCCCGGCTGTCGAAGTCCAAAGGATGGACATAGGCACCCGCGTCACCTATCTGATGACCATCATGGCCAGCAAGTCCGACAGCAAGAATTACAAGGTCATCGCCGAGAACCGGCGGGCGCGATACGATTACGCCATCGAAGATGATATCGAATGCGGCATCATCCTGATGGGGTCAGAAGTCAAATCGCTCCGCGTGGGTCAGTCCAATATTGCCGAAAGCTATGCATCGGTCGAAAATGGCGAGCTTTGGCTGACCAACGCCCATATCGCCCGCTATGATCCGGCCAAGCAATGGGGCCACGAGGAACGGCGCCGCCGCAAACTCCTCGTTTCGCGCAAAGAACTCTCGCGGCTCTGGAACGCGACCCAGCGCGAAGGCATGACCATCGTGCCACTGGTAATGTATTTCAACGACCGTGGCTTGGTGAAACTGAAAATCGCCACCGCCAAGGGCAAACAGAACCACGACAAACGCGCAACCGAGGCGAAACGCGACTGGGACCGGCAAAAGGCGCGGGTCATGCGCGATCATGGCTGAGCCAGCCACCCGCCACAGCATGGAGTAGCCAAACTGGCGCAGGCCGCAGATTATTGCGGCCAGCAACTACGTTTTGCTATTCTGCCTGAATTTTATGCATTATGAGCCATCGCATTCGCCAGTGATGGGCCGCATGGCGCGTAGCGTAACAACAATCGGCCCGAGAACGAGGGGAACGGAACTATGGAACAAATAATCGCAATCGTCATTCCGCTGATTTCCGGTGCAGTCGGCGGCAATGTCGTGGGCGCTGTGGCAAAGAATCTGTCGCTTGGCACATTGTGGAACTCGGTGGTCGGTCTGGTCGGCGGCATCGGCGGCAGCCAGCTGCTGGGTATGGTCATGGGCGGCGGCACTGCGGCGGCGGCATCGGCAACGACGGGCGGCATGGATATCGGCACGATCGTCACTCAGATCGCTGCGGGCGGTGTGGGCGGCGGCGTGCTTATGGCCATCGTCGGCGTCATCAAGGGCATGATGTCCAAATAACGCCACGGCGTTCGGCAAAACGTGACAGCGGGCACCTTCATCGGTGCCCGCTCTTGTTTCGATGAGGTGCCGAGGCTGCTTGTCACGCGCGCGGCGCGCAGCTACTCACAGCCTATGCGCACCCGCTGCCAGAGGATCCCATGACTCCGACATTCATTGATGATCCCCGCACGCTCGTCTCGACCGGCTGGCTCGACAGCCATCTGCGCGACCCTGACCTGCGGCTGCTCGATGCATCATGGTATTTGCCCGATATGGGACGCGACGCCAGAGCCGAATATAAATCCGGCCACATCCCCGGCGCACGCTTTTTTGATATCGACGAGATTGCGGACCTGCGCACCGATATGCCGCATATGGTGCCGCCAGCGGAAAAGTTCATCTCGCGGATGCGGGCCATGGGTGTGGGCGACGGGCATCAGGTCGTGGTCTATGACGGCATGGGCCTGCTCTCGGCCGCGCGCGTCTGGTGGCTCTTTCGGCTGATGGGCAAACGCGATGTCGCCGTGCTCGACGGCGGCCTGCCGAAATGGAAGGCTGAAAACCGGCCCCTCTCCGACATGCCACCCGTCGCGCGCGACCGGCACATGACCGTCAGCCGGCAAAACCACCTGATCAAGGACGTGACCGAAGTCGCCCGCGCCGCCAAACTCGGCGATCACACCATCATCGACGCCCGCGCCCCGGCGCGTTTTCGCGGTGAAGCACCCGAACCCCGCCCCGGCCTGCGCTCCGGCCATATTCCCGGGTCGCGTAACCTGTTCTACCGCGACTTGCTCCACGATGATTTCACTATGAAACCCGTCGCCGCCTTGCGCATGGTGTTCGAAGAGGCGGGCGTGGATCTGACAAAACCCGCGATCACCACCTGTGGCTCCGGCGTTACCGCCGCCGTGCTCAGCCTCGCGATGGAGCGTTTGGGCAAGACCGACCACGCGCTTTATGACGGATCATGGGCCGAATGGGGCCTTTACGCCGACCTGCCCATCGCCAAAGGACCAGCCTGATGTTCGAGAGCCTGAAATCCCAGCCCGAGGACAAGATCCTCGCCCTGATCGCGGCCTTCCGGGGCGATCCGCGTAGCGACAAGATCGACCTTGGCGTCGGCGTCTACAAGGACGCCACCGGCCTCACCCCGGTGATGCGCGCAGTCAAGGCGGCCGAGAAAAAGCTGTGGGAGACGCAGAATACCAAGACCTACACCGGCCTCGCCGGCGACCCCGCCTTTGCCGATGCGATGATCGGTCTGGTTCTGGGCGACACCGTGGCGCGCGACCGGATCGCCGCCGTGGCCACCCCCGGCGGGACAGGTGCGATCCGGCAGGCGCTGGAGCTGATCCGGCTTGCGGCACCGCAGGCGACCGTCTGGCTCTCCAACCCCACATGGCCCAATCACCCCTCGATCATCCGCTATCTCGGCATGAAATCCGCCGAATACCGCTATTTTGACGAGGCGACGCGCGGCGTCGATGTCGGGGGCATGCTCGCCGATCTGGCGCAGGTCGCAGCGGGCGATGTGGTCCTGCTGCACGGCTGCTGTCATAACCCGACCGGCGCAAACCCCACCGCCGACCAATGGGCCGAGGTCATCGCCCTGCTCAAATCGCGTGGTGCTGTGCCGCTGGTCGATCTGGCCTATCAGGGCTTTGGCGACGGGCTCGACGCCGATGCGCAGGCCACCCGCGCCGTGGCATCGGCCTTTGACGAATGTCTCATCGCCACCTCCTGCTCCAAGAATTTCGGCATCTACCGCGAACGTACCGGCCTCCTGATGGCGATCAGCCGGGACGCGGCGCAGACCAAAGTGACCCAAGGCACGCTCGCCTTTCTGAACCGGCAAAACTATTCCTTCCCGCCCGATCACGGCGCCCGCGTGGTCACGATGATCCTGACCGACCCCGCCCTGCGCGCCGATTGGGAGGCTGAACTCGAAGAAATCCGCCTCAACATGCTCTCGCTGCGCACCGCACTCGCGGCCGAACTCCAGCGCCTCACCAACACCGACCGCTTCGGTTATCTCGCCACACACCGGGGCATGTTCTCGCGGCTGGGCACCACGCCCCAAGTTGTCGAACGGCTGCGCGCCGAACACGGCATCTACATGGTCAGCGACAGCCGGATGAACATCGCCGGGCTCAACGCGACAACCGTGCCGATCCTCGCCAAGGCGATCATCTCCAGCGGGGTCTGACCGCAGCCCTTAGGCGGGTAATCCTTCAGCATGGGCAGCAGACAGGCATGCGTCGCCGGGTTGGCCACGATCAACTTGTCTGTCAGTTCATGAACCTCCGGCCGCCCAATCCGTCACGCTCCCGCCCGCCTCCTGCGTCAGCAGGATCCCGGCGGCGGTATCGACAAACCCCGACTCCTCGAAACACCCGGTCAGCCGCCTGCAAGCGCACCATCGCACCGGCGAGCGCCACAGGCAGACAGACCGGCTCGCCGTCACCAACGGTCAGCGAAAACCTGTCCACCGCGACAACATCGCCGCCGGAATCCAGATCACGAACATCAGCGTCGAGGTGACTTTGCGTCACTCATTCGGACGCACCCGCGCAGCCGTCTTGTTGGCAAAGGCTTCCAACCTTGCGCGCGCCTCGGGCTGGGTATTGACCACACCCGCGATACAAGCCTCGGCATAAGCAGCATCAAAGGGCGACATATTCTGCATATGGCTGATCGCCGAACAGATCGCAAAGTTGGTCAGCGGCAGATTCTGCGCCGCCTTGCGGGCCAGTTCCAGCGCGCGGTCATAGCTCGACCCCTCCACCAGATACTGCGCCAGACCCAGATCGACCGCCTCCTGCCCCTGATAGACACGGCCCGTCAGCATCATATCGACCATGCGCGCCTTGCCCACCAATCCGGCCACGCGGATCGTGGCACCACCACCGGTGAACAGACCGCGCTGGCCCTCGGGCAAGGCAAAATAGGTGCTCTGATCCGCCACACGGATATGTGCGGCACTGGCCAGTTCCAGACCGCCACCCACTACCGCACCCTTAAGTGCGGCAATCACCGGCACCCCGCCATATTCCATCTTGTTGAACGCCTCATGCCAGCGCAGGCACAGTTGCCAGAACTCCGCCGGGCTGCGATCCGCACGGTGATGCTCCACCAGATCAAGGCCCGCGCAGAAATGATCCCCGGCAGCGGCCAGCACGATGGCCCGCGCGCCGTCCCGCATAGCGCCCGAAAACAGCGCTACCATCGCCTCCACCGTCTCCTCATTCAGCGCGTTGCGCTTGCCCGGGCGGTTCAGCGTCACGATCCAGACGCCATCGGGCTGCCGCTCGACCAAGAGATTGCCAAAACTGTCCTGCATGTCTCACCCCTGTTCTGCGACCGACAGGGCCATTGCTACCGCGTCCGGGCGGATGCAGCCAGATCCCCTCGTCGCTATGGTCCCGCTGGCTCTAGCCTGCCGAACCGGCCATATGGGGAACTGTTTCCCTCATTCCAGCGTTGCGCTGAGGCAGCACTCTGCCGCCACGGGAGCCAGATAATCATGACAACGCGCCGACCAGTCAGAAAAGCCGTGTTTCCTGTTGCAGGGCTCGGGACACGCTTCCTGCCCGCAACCAAGGCGCAGCCAAAGGAAATGCTGACGGTCATTGACAAACCGATCATCCAGTTCGCAGTAGAAGAGGCCGTCGCCGCCGGGATCACGCATCTGATCTTTGTGATCGGGCGGACCAAACGCTCGATCGCCGATCATTTCGACGCCAACCCCGAACTTGACATGCTGCTGCGCGCCAAAGGCGACGATGCGATGGCGGATCAACTCAATTCCATCGTGCAGCCCGAAGTGTCCTGCATCTACTTCCGTCAGGCCGAGGCGCTGGGTCTGGGCCACGCCGTCGCCTGCGCCGCCCCCGTCATCGACCCGGACGAACCCTTTGCCGTGCTGCTGGCCGATGACCTGATGGTGGCACCCACGCCGGTGCTGGCCCAGATGAACAGACTCTACCAGCAGACCGGGCGCAGCATGGTCGCGGTCGAGCAGGTCGATCCGGCGATGGTCTCCAGCTATGGGATCGTCGATGCCGACACGCCGGGCATGGGCGAGGCGACGCAGATGCGCGACATGATCGAAAAACCCCCCGTCGGCGAGGCACCCAGCAATCAGGCCGTGGTCGGGCGCTATATCCTTGACGGGCGGATCATGCAGCTCCTCAAGACTCAGGCTCCCGGTCGCGGCGGCGAAATTCAGCTGACTGACGGCATCCGGCAACTGATCGCCCTCGGCGGTGTCGATGCCTACCGTTTCATCGGCAAACGCTACGATTGCGGCTCCAAACTCGGTTTCATCGAGGCGACAATGGCCAGCGCTCTCGACCATCCGGAGTTTGGCGCCTCTGCCCGCAAGATGATGCAGGATATGCTTCTGACCCGCGCTTGAGCCCTTGTTTGCAAGGCGCGGCGCCGAGCACCACAGGAAATGCAACAGCAGCGCGAAACAATTTCGCATCCCGCCGGTTGTATCGGCAAGTGGACTGAAAGCGTCCGCTCCCGATACAACCCGAAAGGACTCACGATGAAAAGATTGTTGATGACGACGGCCCTGATTTTTGCAGGCTCCTCGACATTGGTGCTGGCACAGGAAACCCCCGATCCCAACGCCCCAACCCCGCCTGCGGAAGAAGGCACCACCAACCTTGATGGCACCACCACCGACGGGACTACGACCGACACGATGACGGACGGAACGACCGTCGATACCACGATCGTCGAAGGTCAGGACAGCACCAACATGAACACCGATGCCAACGTCGTCACGACGATGGACAATGACACGATGGTCAATCCGATGGCCGACATTCCCGGCTGGATCGAACCCGAAGGTTTTGTCATTTACTCCGGCGCGGCACTGACAGCGGACATCCTGCTCAACGCGTCGGTCTATGACGTGATGAGCAATTCGGTCAGTTCACTCTCTGATTTCGTGCTCGACGATCAGGGTGCAATCACCCACGCGATCATTGACGTCGGCGGCTTCCTCGGGATCGGTCAGCGTTCGGTCGCAATCCCGTTCGAAGATCTGGTCATCTACCGCGAAGTTGACATGATGGCGACCGATGGCTTGATCATGGATGGCACCGCGACTGACGGCACCGTCGCGACAGACGGCACCGTAACCACCGATGGCACTGTGACCACCGATGGCACCGTCGCCACTGACGGCACCGTGGCCGCCGATGGCAGCGTCACCGATCCGAACATGGTTGTGGGCGACGACCTCGACGCCGGTGATCTGCGGATCTACCTGCCGATGACCGAAGAACAGCTCGAAGCCCTGCCCGAAGTTGATCTCTGATCACGCAAGTCAGCTTCTGACAGCACAACGATCAAGGGCGCGCCACCGGCGCGCCCTTTTTTCATATCCAGCGATTTCAGAATGGCAACTCAGGCAGCGGGCGCACCTGCTCACATGCCGCTTGCGCGCACCTGCACCAGATCTTCCAGCTCATCTTCGCCCAACTGGTCGATCACCATCCGGCGCGCGCGGTTGACGCGGCTTTTCACCGTGCCCACGGCACAGTCACAAATCCGGGCGGCATCCTCGTAACTCTCGCCCATCATCACGACCAGGATCAGGATCTCGCGATATTTCGTCGGCAGCCTGCTGATCGCCGCCATCAGACGGCGACCGAGCAGATACATATCATGCTGCGGCTGCACGGTCAGCTGATCCGCGACGCAATCCTCGATCCCCGGACGCTCGCGGTTGCGCTTGTGAACATCGGTCAGAAACGTGTTGCGCATGATACGAAACAGCCAGGCCCGCAGCTTGGTCCCCGGAGTGTATTTGTCGATATTGGCCAACGCTTTAAGCAGAGTTTCCTGCACCAGATCATCGGCATCGGTCGCATTGCGCGTCAAGGATCTGGCATAGGCGCGCATTGGCGCGATCAGTGCCAGCACCTCCTGCGCGACATCCTCCTGAGGCTGCGCATCTGACATGGTCTCGCTCCTTGACAAGGTCTGCCCGCATAGCGGCTGCGCAAGGTGAGGGTGCATCGTCTCCCCCGGTCCGGCAGCGCGCAGGGAAAACGTAACCACCCCGCTTTGGTTCCGGCCCCGCCCGTCGATTGCCCTTTCGTCATTCGCCTTCCGCGTGCGTGCTCGCGAGTCGGTCCTGCCGTCCGTGACGCAGAGGCGTAGCCGCTACCCGTTCACGATCAGCGCAAATCCCAGCGCCAGTGCCACGGCCCAGACGATCAGGGCCACGGCCAGTATGATGGCGTAGGTCTTGCGCATCAGACGATCTCGAAGGCTTCAAGGTCGATACGCCACTTCGGCACGCCCATCCTGCGCAGCGCCGCTATCACCGCTTTGGTCATCGGTGCCGGACCGCACAGCATATGGGGCCAGTCGCGGCTGTGCGCGGGCAGATGCCGCGCCAGAATATCGGCATCAATCATGCCGACTTCGCCCTGCCAACCCTCGGGCGCCGCCTCTGGCACATGCACAACCTTGAGGTCAATCTCGCGTGCCATCTGCGCCAATTCCTCACGAAATGGCGCATCCTCCAGCGTCTTGTTGGCATAGAGCAGGATCACCCGGCGCCTGTCGCCGCGCGCGCACAGCGCCGCCAGATTGGCCATGACCGGCGTGATCCCGATCCCACCCGCAATCATCACGAACCCTGCCGCATCCCCTTCGCGGTCCACCGTGAACGTCCCGAACGGGCCATCGACATAGGCGCGCGCGCCGACCGGAGTCTTGGCCAAACGCTCGGAATCGTCCCCCAGCGGCTTGATCGAAAACGCTATCTCCGGGCCCTGTTCCGGCGCGCTCGAAATGGTGAACGGATGCTCGCGCAACGTATAAGGCGAATTTCCCACCGCCAGCCAGGCAAACTGGCCCGGTCGCCACATCCGCAGCCCGGCTCCGTCGGGGCGCAGGGTCAGTGTATGCACCCCGCCGCGTTCCGCAACATTGGCCACCACGCGCCAGCCATGCGCCATCTGCACCATCGGCCGGATCAGCCGCGACCAGATGACAAAGCCAAACCAGACCACCGTGACGCCCAGCCACAACGCCAGCGTATCCGCCATCGCACTATAATTGCCCACGCCCAGCACATGCGCCAGCGCCGCGGCAAACCCTGTCACCGCCAGCATCACATGCATCACGCGCCAAAAGTGATACTCGATCTTTAACCACTTGCGCAGTTCCGAGGTCACGATAAGCAGCCCGAAACACAGCAGCGCCACACGACCAGCGGTCAGTTCCCAACGTGCGCTCAGCGGGTTCAACTCGCCCAGCGCCGGCTGATACCACAGGTAAAGCACGCCAAAATGCAGCGCCATCAGCGCCACGGCACCCCAGCTCAGAAACCGGTGAAATACATAGACGATATCCGCGCCGAACGGATTGGTCAGCCATTTGATCCGGCCAGTCAGCGCAAATTGCAGCGCGGTCAGCGCCAGTGCGGCAAAACCCGCCCCCATTGCAAAATCCCATAACACACCCTTCGGCGCAGGCCGCACCGCCCCACTCAGCAGCACGGCAAAGGGCAGGGCCACCGCGCCAAACCCGACAAGCAGCCAGAATCCGACGCGCAGCGCGACCATCTTGGGCCGGTCCACCGGTCTGATATAGGCTTCAGGCGGCAGCGCAGCGGCGTGCGGGTGATCAGGTTCGGGCATCTGCTTGTAACCTTTCCCGCAAGGCTATTGTTCCCCACGCGAACCCGGCAGGGAACCAAAGCGGCAAAACCACGTTTCGCCTGTGACAACTGCAGACCGGGGAATGACGTGATCAACGGGCCAATAATCTCGCCGCGCCGCACCCGCGCAACTGCATTGGCCGCCCCATGGACCTGACCCCCTATTGCGGCCCGCTCGCCCCTGCAGCTGATCTGTGGCGTACGTGGAACACCGACCCGCTCCTGCTTGGCGGGCTGCTCTGTGCCGGTCTGGCAGCGCTCTGGTATCGCAGCCAGCGCGCGCCTGACCAAAGCCGGGACCGCGCGCTTCTCATCGCTTCCGCCGGGCTTATCATCGCCTTCGTCTCGCCGCTCTGCGCCGCCACCGTGGCACTTTTCGCTGCGCGCACGGCGCATCACCTGTTGCTGCTCGGCGTCGTCGCACCTGCGCTGGCCTGCTTTCTGCCGTGGCGTGCCTTGCCTGCGGGGCTCAGCCTCGGGCTCACCGCCTGCGCGCTGATCCTGTGGCATCTGCCCGTGATCTATGGCGCCACGTGGGAGTCCGCCGCACTCTACTGGCTCCTGCAATCCGCGCTCCTGCTGCCCGGCTGGCTGTTCTGGTCTGCGGTGCTGGCACGCGACAACCGGGCTGACCGGCTCCTGACCCATGCACTGCTGGTCGGCGGGCTGGCCGGGGTCATGGGGATGATCGGCGCGCTGCTCACCTTCGCGCCGCGCGCGCTCTACCCGCAACACCTGCTCGGGGCAGAGGCTTACGGGCTCAGCATCCTGCAGGATCAACAACTTGCCGGTCTGATCATGTGGGTGCCGGGCTTCCTTCCCATCGCCGCAGTCGGCTTCTGGATGCTGCGGCGCGGCTGGAAACTGGGCTTTGCCACATGATCGCCGCGCTCAAATTCCTGCATATCGCAGCGCTGCTCTGCTGGTGCGCCGCGCTGATCGCCCTGCCGGTGCTGCTGGCACAATACCGGCACGCGCGCGGGCAGGCCCGGTTCACCGAATTCCGGCAAATGACGCATTTCGGCTATATCGGCTTTGCCTGCCCCGCCGCCGTGATCGCCATCGGCGCTGGCACTGCGCTCATCTTTGCGGCGGGCCTGAATGACAGTTGGCTGATGGTCAAACTGGTCTTTGTGGCCGGAATGGCGCTGGTCCACGCATGGCTCGGGCATCTGATCCTGCAATCAGGCGAACGCAAGGGGCGTTACAAGATGCCGCCGCCGCTGATCGCTCTGGTGCTGGTGCTGCCGCAGATGGCCGTGGTGTTCTGGCTGGTTCTGGCCAAACCGGACCTTACGTGGATCGCAGACCTGCTGCCCGCCATCCTGCTCACCCCTCAGGGCGCGTCGCTATGACCGCCATTCTGCGTGCCGATGTGATAGTCAAAGACCAGTTTGCCACCATGCCAGCCGGTGATCCCGGTCATCCCGGCGGTAACAGCCGACAGCATGACACCCCATGGCAGTACCGCCGCCGCCGCATCCTCGGCCCTGATCATCCAGTTCAGCCCCATCAGGGACAACAGCATCATCGCCAGAATGAAATGCGTCCAACTGGCCGAACGGATGCGAATACCCGGCACCACCAGCAATTCGATGGTGCCAAGCAGTCCCGCCAGCACCCCGATGACAAAGCCGACACCCGCCGCCCAATAGGCCACGCGCGGCCAAAACAGATCGCCTGTCCACCAATAAAACGCATCAGCGGCAAAAGCTCCAAAGGCCAGCGTGATCGGAAAGGCCACCATCATCGCATGAATGGGATGTCCGGCCACGGCAACCTTGGATTCCGTCTCGTCAAAATCCTCATGTTCCTGAATCGGGTCCGTCAGGGGGCGGTTCTGTCGCAGCGATCTGGTAGTGCGCATCCGGGGCCTCTCGATCATGGGGATAAACAGCGGGGTTGTCTCTACAAGCCTGCAATCGGCCTTTCGGTTCCGCTCCTTGGCGGTTGTGCCGGACCGCTGTCCACACTCGACCCCGCCGGGCCATCGGCTGACCTGATCGCCAATCTGTGGTGGATCATGCTGTCCGGGGCCGGGCTGATCACCGCACTGGTGCTGCTGCTGATCCTGCTGGCGTGGCGAAGGCCCGCCCGGACGGTCACCGACGACAGCGCGGGAGAAAAGGTCTGGACCCTCGGCCTCGGCATCGGCTTCACCCTGACCGTGCTTGTGGCACTGGTCGGCTACGGGCTCTGGGTCGGGGAGCGGCTGCTCACCCGCGACGACGGCACCTTCCGGGTCAGCGCCCATGCGATGCAATGGGGGTGGGAGTTTACGCAACCCGGCCCCGACGCCACCCCCATCACCACCACCGGCGTGCTCTACGTCCCCGCAGGTCAGCCCTTCGACATCGACATCACCTCCAGCGACGTGATCCACAGCTTCTGGGTTCCGCGTCTGGGGGGCAAACTCGACGCCGTGCCGGGCCGGATCAACCGAGCCCGGCTCAGCGCCGACGCCCCCGGCACCTACGAAGGGCTCTGCGCCGAGTTCTGCGGCCTCGGTCACACCACCATGCGGTTCAATGTCGTGGTCTACCCCGCAGGCAATTTCCCCGATCTTCCCGATAGCGAGCCTAGGCCATGACTGACGCCACCCTGCCCGCCACCACCGACACCGCCGAGGCCAGCCTCACGATCCAAGCCAACCCGCCCCAGCGCGCCCTGCACCTGCACCGCGAACTGACCGAAGTCTGGTCTGATCTTCCCGGCTTTCGCGGCGCGCTGATGTCGGTCAACCATACCACCATCGGGCTGCGCTTCATGGCCACGGCCTTCGTGTTCTTCGCCATCGGCGGGCTCCTGTCCATGCTAATCCGGGCGCAACTCGCCACACCCGACGGCGCCTTCCTCGATACCGCGCTCTACAATCAGATCTTCACGATGCATGGCAGCATCATGATGTTCCTCTTTGCGATCCCGATGCTCGAAGGGCTCGCACTCTGGCTCCTGCCCAAAATCCTCGGTGCCCGCGACATGGCTTTCCCCCGGCTCTCGGCGCTGGGCTACTGGTGCTACCTTTTCGGCGGCAGCATCATCCTGCTCTCGCTGCTGGCCGGGGTCGCCCCCGATGGCGGCTGGTTCATGTACACACCCCTCTCGGACAAGACCCACACACCGGGGATCAGCGCCGATGTCTGGCTGCTCGGCATCACCTTTGTCGAGATTTCGGCCATCGCCGCAGCGGTCGAGATCACCGTAACCATCCTGCGCTGCCGCGCCGCAGGCATGGCCCTGACCCGGATGCCGCTGATGGGCTGGTACATGCTCGGCACCAGCGCGATGATGCTGGTCGGTTTTCCGCCACTCATCCTCGGCTCGGTCCTGCTCGAGCTTGAGCGCGCCTTCGACTGGCCCTTCTTCGACATCACGCGCGGTGGCGACCCGCTCTTGTGGCAGCATCTCTTCTGGCTCTTCGGACATCCCGAGGTCTACATCATCTTCCTGCCCGCCGCAGGCGCGCTCTCCACAATCATCCCGGTGATGTGCCGGACCACGATCCTTGGCTACGGCGCGGTCGTGGCCGCCGTGCTGGGTCTGGTGTTCCTCTCCTTCGGGCTCTGGGTGCATCACATGTTTGCCACCGGCATCCCGCATATGGCGCTCGCCTTCTTCTCCGCCGCCTCCGCGCTGGTCGCCGTACCGACAGCGGTGCAGGTCTTTGCGTGGATCGGCACCATATGGAAAGGGCGACCGCAACTGCATCTGCCCATGCTACATGCGTTGGGCTTCTTTTTCACCTTCGTCATGGGCGGGCTCACCGGAGTCATGCTGGCCATCGTGCCCTTCAACTGGCAGGCGCATGACACCGCCTTCGTCACCGCGCACCTGCACTATGTCCTGATCGGCGGCTTCGTCTTTCCGATGATGGCAGCCGTCACCTACTGGATGCCGCTGATCTCAGGGCGCGAAAGGGTGCGCGGCTTGGGCGAATCCGCCTTCTGGCTCATCCTGATCGGCTTTCACGGCACCTTCTTCATCATGCATCTGACCGGACTTCTGGGCATGCCGCGCCGGATCGACATCTATCCCGACAACCCTGAATGGATGCTGCCCAACCTCATCTCCTCGCTCTTCAGTTTCGTGATGGCCGCGGGCTTTGCGCTCTTTGCCTTCGACATCGCAATGCAATGGCGCTTTGGACGGCACAGCCCGCGCAACCCGTGGAACGCGCCCTCGCTCGACTGGGCCATGCCCTTGCCCGCGCCCGCCTATAACTTTGCCTCACTCCCCGGCCCGCGCCGCGATGACGCAGACGCGATCCTGCCTTTGGCGCAGGGGCGGGGCATCCTGCCCGGCGCCCCGCGCGGCTGGCGCGAGACGTTGGTCGTCGAACCCGGCACCGGTAGGCCCGAGCATATCGCCGTCCTGCCCGGTAACACGATGCTCCCCCTGATCAGCGCCGCCGCCATCGGCAGTTTCTTTGCGCTGATGCTGGCCGGGCTCTACTGGTTCACCCCCCTCGCCATCGCGCTGATCATCGGGGTGCTCTGGCGCTGGGGCGGGATCATGGGCAGCACGCAGGACCATCCGGCTGTGACAGCGGCACCGGGCCTGCAACTGCCGCTGCACTGGCACCAGCGCCACACGCTGGCCCATAGCGGCAGCGTCGCCACACTGGTCGCCGATAGCACGCTCTACGTCGCCCTGCTGTTCGGCGTCGGCTTCCTCTCGGTCGTGGCCCCGGGCTGGCCCGCACCCGCCTCCGGCCTGCCCCCCATGCTATCCGCAATCCTGACCGTAGTGGCGCTCGTGGCCCTGCTCACCGGCACCATCGCCGCCCGGCGAACCGAAGCTGCACGCGCAGACGGCCTCGTCTGGGCACTGATCGGGCTAGGGGCCGCCGCACTGGCCCTTCTGGCACTCGCCAGCCTCGCCTTCCTGCTCGACGACCCGCGCCGACACGCACGCGACGCGCTGCGCGGGGTCTTGCTCGGCTTCGCGCTGCTGCACGCCAGCATCGCCGCCCTGCTCGCGTTGCGCACATGGGCAGACCTGCGCGCCGGTCGCATCGGCACCACACGGCGCGGCGCGGCACCGCACTGGCGGCTCTGGCAGGATTTCGCGCTTGTCACCAGCGCCGCCTCCGCCCTGCTCACCGGCGCCCAAGAGGCGCTGTGATGCGCTGGGTGATGCTCACATTGGCCGGGCCAACCCTCTGGGCGGTTCTGTTCAGCGCGGTATATGCGCTCCACGGCACCGGCTGCGCGCGCGGATGGAACAGTATCGACACCGGCCCCGGCACGCTACACATGACGGCGATGACCGGCCTCTGGCTCTTTGGTCTGCTGCTGCATCTGGGGCTGCTCATGACGCTGCCCGGCGGTAGTCTCAGACAACAACGCCTGCCCCGCCTGGGCGCATGGATCGGCCTGATCGCCAGCCTGATGACGCTCGCACCGATCCTGCTGACATCGACCTGCGGTTAGTCCAGTTGCCCGGCACCGATCAGATGTCTCGCCAGTGGCGAGACATCCGGTGCATTGCCCGTAGGCGCAAGCCGGAGGGCAACCACTCTTGGGAGTCTTGGTTCAACGATTACAATCGGGGCGCGCCTGCCTGCCCCCGGCTGGCGCGGAAACGCGCCTGCCGGGGGCAGGCAGGCGCGTCCCGATTTGTCACCTGCCAAATCGGGTTAGAAAAGACAGCCGCGCGTTTCACAACCGATGCTGCAAAAAGAACCGCAGCATCTCCGCACTCGCATCCGGCCCGGCGGGATCGGTATAGCTTCCCGACGCATCGCCCCCGGCCCAGGCATGGCCCGCGCCGTCAATCAACCAGACCTCGCTCAGATGCCGCCCCGCAGGATCAGCCAGATCAGCACGGGTATAGGCCCGGCCCGCCGCCGCCTTGGCCTTCGTCGTCTTGCGCTTGCCCTTCATCCCGGCCTGCGCCTGTTTGGTCACGGCATGAGCGTTCGCAATATCAACCGTGCTGTCGGCCGTGCCATGAAACACGATCGTCGGGATCTGGTGCCGGGCGGCATCACCCGGTGCACCGCTGCGCATCGCGGCAAAGGCGGACCCGACATCGCGGGCGGCCCCGACAGCAAGACCCGAATGCACCCCCACAGCGGCAAACACATCCGGATAGGCCTGCGCCACGATCATCGCCGCAGCACCGCCAGCCGACAGGCCAGCCACATAAACCCGGGCAGGATCGGCATGATATCGGGCCAACACCTCGCGGGTAATCGCGGCAAGGATCGCAGGCTCGCCCGCATCGCGGGCCTGATCGGCAGGACGAAACCAGTTCCAGCACTTGTTCATATTCGCTCCGGCAGGTTGGGCCGGGTAAACAACGATGACACCTTCGGCCTGCGCCAGCGCATTCATCCCGGTGCCAATGGCAAAATCCTGTGGCGACTGGGTGCATCCATGCAGCATGACCAGCACCGGACAGGGGGTCTGCGGCATCGGATCAGGCAGGAACAGCATGTAATCGCGGCTGCCATGCGGACTGCTATGCTGATGCCAGCTTCCGTGGTCATCCGACTGCGGCGCAGCAGGACCGCGCGGCTGCATCGGCATACCACCCCGCGCAATCATGCCCAGCGTCTCGCGCAGCGGTTTGCGGCGTGTCTTCGGCGTCGCACTCGGCGCTACACCGGCTGCCGCATCCAGCACCACATAATCACCCTCGATCACATCGGCATCCGGTGCCGGCTGTGGGGCAGAGGCGCCGCCCAACTGCCGCTGAATCTCCGCGGTCGCTTCCATCAGTTTGCCCGCGCGGGTCAGGCGGGTCGCTTCTTGCATCGCAAAGGGGAGGATTCGGGTCATGGTCTGCTTTCTGTTTGGTAAATTGGGGGGTCAGGACATGCGGTCGGCGAGTGCTGCTTTCACCGCAGCACTCGCCTGAAACGCACCCAGCACCGAGACTGATCGGATCGTCGCGCGGGCCAGTTCCGGGGGCACATCCGGCGCGATCACCGCCAGCCCCAGAACCCGGATTTCAAGCACTTCCCCCTCCACCTGCATCGCCTCCAGTTCGGCATGGCCAAACCGATGCAGCCCCAAAATCACCCTTCTGCGGGCGATCGCCTGATCGACAGCCTGCGCATGCCGGTCGATCTGGTTTCGAATCGCGGTGCGGATAAAATCCGACCGGTTTGAATAAAACCCTTCGAGGACCAGCAGTTCGATCTGCCCCGCCTCGATATGCCCCAGATTGATCGTCACCTTCTCGCTCTCATTGGCGCGGTGATCGGCGGTGGTCTTTTGCAGGGCAGGCATCAGAGTTTCATCCATAAAACATCCAAGTGGATGCCTAAGAGTCTGATTCAAAACTAATCGAACATTTTCAGATTCTTGCGAGATGTCGTGTGACGCGTCTGATGTGGGCGATGAGGATCCATGCTTCTGCGCTTGCAATCGATTTTTCCCAATCTTT